>SXGQ01122143.1_pt1 | contig 71283 bp, 63 predicted proteins | sample 3178371 | NCBI WGS metagenome assembly SXGQ01 (sample SAMN11356859, study PRJNA531348) | freshwater metagenome | isolation source: freshwater sample F1-20 | place: China: Fuxian Lake, Yuxi | collected 2017-12-25 | reverse complement strand
GGCGGTACGCTCAAAGGTACGACGACGTCGCTCCAAGGTGCGATCACCAATAACGCGACGACTGAGTTTTCACAGAATACAAACGGCACATATTCCGGTGTGATGTCGGGAACCGGTTCTCTCGTGAAGAGCGGAACGGGGGTGTTAACCCTTTCCGGCACCAACACCTATACCGGTGGCACGACCGTATCGGGCGGTACGCTCGCCGGAACGAGCAACTCGATATGGGGTAACGTTACCAATAACTCGACCGTGCAGTTTGATCAGTCCTTCAATGGCACCTATACCGGGAACATGACCGGTACGGGCGCTTTCGTAAAATCCGGCAGTGGTGTTCTTACCCTGGCGACTGCGATGAATCTCTCTGGAAACGCCGCCATTATTGCCGGCGGATTGAAGGTGTTCGGATTTGCGAGTTTCTCAAATTTGCTGTGCGGTGGCGCGTCAGCGACTTCGCTTTACGGTACCGGCACCATCAAGGGCGGCGTCGTCGTTGGGGGTGGATGCACCCTGGCGCCGGGTGCGTCGCCCGGCACGCTGACTTTCGATGGGAATGTCACTTTGTCAGCGGGGTCCTTCTACAACGTCGAGATTGACGGTCGTGTGTACAACGCTGCCGGTGGTGCAGGCACGTATGATCGTGCGGTGCTCTCCACGGCAGGCTCAATCTTCACAGCCGGTGGAACGCTCGTTCCAAAGCTTCGCGGACTCGAAGGCGCGGCGAATAACAACTTCACGGCCACGATTGGCGATCGGTTCACCGTCGTGACCGGTGCGAATGCCGGCGCGTTCGCCTCGGTGTCTCAGCCAACCGCCGGACTCGTCGCCAATTCGCGTTTCGACGTGCTGTATCTCTCAAGCGCGATCGATTTGGTCGTGACGCCTAACAGCTTCGCCGTTCTGGGGCAGTCGGATGGCTGGACTAAGAACGCGATCAGTGCCGCTGCTGGGTACGATGCGATTCGTCCAGCTGCTGGCACTCGTACGGGCGCCACGGTTGGTTTGTTCAGCTCGCTGTATCAGGCAAATCGTTCATCCCTCGGCGCGACATTCCATCAGATGTCAGGCCAGATCTTTGCCGATGCGATTCAATCAGCTCGCTTCACGATCGAGAACGCTCAAGACTCTATCTTGGGCGCCTCGATCAATGATCTCGCTGGGACGGAATCAGGAGAGGTTGCGGTCTGGGCAGATGTAATCGGCCGAAAGGCCGAGGGCGACAGCGACGGTACTGCGCTCGGTTACGATGACGAGATGAAGGGCGTCGCAGCGGGCATCGCGCTCGGAATGGGTGAGGGCTCGCATATTGGGCTTGGCACGTCTTACGGCAGCAGCGAGCTTCAGGCCGCTCTCGACAGTCGTGCTGATGTCGATGTCAAAACATTGTACGGCTTTGGCGGCGGCAAGCTGTCGGACAATCTGTCTTATTCTTTGATGGCTGGAGTCTCGAAGTACGATGCCGCGACGACTCGCGCACTTACGATTGCTAACGTGACGACACGTGCGAAGGGCGTCGGTAGCGGTGGCTCCAAGCAGTTAGGAGCCTATCTAAGATTCTCGCAGCCGGCGTTCGGTAGCGGCCGCGTCAGTGTGACGGGCGGCGTGCAGTCTTACTGGTTTAATACCCGGACCATTACCGAAAATATTGTGGCAGCCGATGGCGGCCTGACTGTAGCGAGTGAGGATTGGAAGCAGACTCAGGGCGTCATCAACGCAGAGTGGGTGATCGGTAGTGGTCGAGTCCGGGGTGTGTTGTTCGGCGAACTCCAATACGACTTTGACGAGGATGCTGCCTCAGATCAGCGTAAGGTCATGAATAGCTACGGCGGCTCGTGGTTGGTTTCGGCCCCGGCGGTCGAGCGCACGCAGAACACGCTTGGTGTCGGCGTGCATGCCGATTTGGGTGATTCGTCAGGTTTGCGCTTCGAGGTGACGAATTCGAACCGCGGCGATGGATTCTCCGATAGGGGCGGCTTCATCCGGTTGTTCTTCAACCGCTGATCCAGCGTACAGACTAAACGTCAAAAAAGACGGGGGAGTCGAGTGATCGACTCCCCCGTTTTCTTTTCGCGCTCAAACTCAGATCTTTCGGTACGACCGGAGGGGGTCGATCAGTCATAAAATCGGCGTCCCCGTATCGGAAATCGGGTGAAAAGACCTCTGTGCAGAGCCACACCGGCCCGGACATTGCGAAAATTAGAATCCTGTTCTATAAATGGCTTGGATTTACAAAAATCAGGGTCACTAAGGGGGTCGAGTTATGGGTACGCATCAGGGTTCGGAAATGCGGACGGAAATCAATGGCGTAGCGTTATCGGAGATTGATTTATTACGTTGGGAAGTCGAGCGCGCTCGCGTCGCCAAGGCACTTTTTCTCAAGCATCTCGGGCCCGACGGAACGATCGCACTATTTAAAAAAGAGCTGGACGAGAGTGCGGTCGTTGCAAAGAAATGGGTCGAGGCATCTGGTGGCCGTCTTGCGCCGTCCATTACTTTATTCGATGTCCAAGGCGGTAAAGCTGCGGAGTTTTTGAGCTGGCTGCACGAGCGATTCGCAAGCCGTGACTATGAACTCCTGAATGGATCATGCCCTGAGCACTTTGCCTTACAACCAAGCCCAGAAGGGTGGATGGACGTCACCGAAACGATTGGCGGCTGGGGTTTGCCCATCCGGTTTTACGTTGTCCCGACCGGTCTTGAGTCTGATGGACCCGATCCGATTGACCCGGCGCTTCCGCACCGATTGATCGGTCGAATCCGCGGTCTCGATGGCGTCGAATACGGACGGGTGATGCACCAATTTGGAGATACCGCTTCGGGATTCCGCGCGCGACTTGGAGTGTATTGGCCTGCTGCTGCACCCGTGGACTTGGTCGAGGGCCATCAATGGCATCTCGCCTGTGAATTCAATCTTTGGGTAAAGGCCTATTTGAGCACTAAAAAGGCGTGATTGACGTTCATGCTCATATTGTCCCGGCAAGCTACCTCGCCGTTCTCAAGTCGCGTGGCGTAACGCTGCCGGGACTTCCACCTCCGCCTCCGGGGGCTCCCCCTTCGTTGCCGATGGCGCCGATTGGCGATAGCGACGAGGACGTCTCCGTACGGCTTCGTCTTATGGATGAAGCGGGGATTGAGCGCCAGATGCTTTCGCCGACTGCCCCCCCTTACTTCCCCGATGAAGCGGTGGCAGTCGAAGCGGCTCGCGCCGCGAACGATGCTCTGGCGTCGGTCGTATTCCGGCACCCCGATCGATTCATGGCATTTGCCTCTTTACCGCTACCTCATGTGGAGGCTTCGCGGCTCGAGTTGGTTAGAGCTATGGATGTGCTCGGAATGTCCGGGGTCATCCTCAATTGCTTTGTCGGTGAGCGTTCGGTCGCAGACACGATTTTTGATCCCATCTACGCCGACATGAATGCCCGAGAGTCGATATTGTTTCTGCATCCGGCGGTCAATGGACTCTGCTCTCGTTTAATTAAGGATTGGAAACTTACGGCTGCTGCAGGCCCAACGCTTGAAGATGCTGTGATCGCGATGCATTTCATCGTCGCAGGAATTCCGATCCGGTTTCCTCGAATGCGAATTGTCATCGCACATCTTGGTGGGAGCTTACCGAGCATCGTCAAACGACTTGATAACCAGCTTCCCTTTTTCGTTAGTTTGGCCGAGAAACCGAGCCAAACAGTTCGACGTATGTGGTACGACACGTGTTGTCACGGATCGATTACCGCAATGCGTGCTGGGATAGAGGTTTTTGGTACAGATCGAATCGTCCCTGGAAGTGACTACCCATTCTTGACTGTTCATGAGTCTTACGATCAGAACATCAATTTCATGCGTTCCTTGGGGCTGCCTGAAGATACTGTCCGGGCTATTTTGGACAAGAACGTTCGTGTTTTGCTTCGAAGTGACGAAGACGGAGCGGATTACAAATGACTGCTATCCTCCCGTCGACCAAGTTCGCCCTCAACGGAGCGAGTGTCGAAGTAACGGTTGATCCGCAAACTCCTTTGCTCTACGTGCTGAGAAATGACCTCGAGCAGACAGGAACCCGCTACGGTTGCGGACTTGAACAATGCGGGGCGTGTACGGTGCTGATCGACGGAGAGCCTGCCTACGCATGCACTCTTCCCTTGGGCGCGGTTACCAAGCGTCAGGTCACCACGGTCGAAGGGCTGGATGCGCCGGGGCAATTTCCGGAGCTCGTCGCGGCTTTCGAGACCTTGCAAGCAGCGCAATGTGGCTATTGCGTCAGTGGCATTTTGATTCGTGCAGCCGCACTGCTTAAAAAAAATCCAACTCCGGACGAAGCGGCGGTCAAAGTCGCACTCGATCCGAGTCTTTGTCGGTGCGGTACCCAGCAGCGCATGATCGATGCCGTCATGGCGGCGGTGGGGGCGCGTCATGGCTAGCGCTGTCCCAGCCTTGGTGTTGAGGCCTGCTCACCTCGAAAAATACCCCCTGATTCGCGACTGGATCGAGTTCCGAGACGGGCAGGTCTTTTTGAAGAGCGGTAAGGTCGAGTTGGGGCAGGGCATTCACGGCGCATTGACGATCATCGCTGCCGAAGAATTGCAGATTGGTGTTCATCGAATCGCGAATACGCGCGTCAGCACGCGTGTATCCCCCGACGAGGATTACACCGCGGGCAGTCTGTCGGTCACTCAATCGGGCGCGGCGATACGATCGGCGTGCGCAGCAGCGAGAAGTTTGCTGCTTAAAGCTGTTGAAATCCAGACTGGGTCCGCCGCCTCATCTCTTGCCATCGATGATGGGCGAATTGCTATCGGGGGTCGGACGTTCAGCTATTGGGAATCACTGACCACCGATTCCTTGGCTCAACGAATCGACTCTGTCGAGTTAAGCGAACCCGCTCATCGAGCAGAGTATCCAAAAGACGCTCGACCGGATCTCGGTCTTCTCATCCGAGGTCTTCGGCCTTTCGTTCAAGATTTGAAATTGCCCGGAATGCTTTTTGGACGAGTGGTCCGACCGCCACCGCCGTTACGAAAACTGGAATCTTTGAACGACGAACGGGTACGCGATCTACCGGGAGTCGTAGCAATAGTTCGCGAGGGAAACTTCCTCGGTGTGGTGGCTGAGCGCGAGGAAGTCGCTGCTCGGGCAGCGGAGCGGTTAGCAGCCGACTGCGTATGGGCGTCGGGTGAATTGTCACCACCGCCCGACTTCGATTGGCTCGAAGCTCACGCGGGACCGGATGACGTTGTAGCGATGACCGGAGAAGCGCCTGCAGGCGGTGAGTCGATCTCGGCGACCTATACCAAGCCCTGGATCGCGCATGCCTCGATCGGTCCATCCGCTGCCGTGGCGAGATTTTCCGCAGAAGGATCACTCGATGTATGGAGTCATACTCAAGGCCCGTTTCCCCTGCGGCGTGAGCTCGCTCTAATTCTTAAGATTCCGCTCGATCGAATCGCGGTTCATCACGCTGAAGGGTCGGGCTGCTATGGTCATAATGGCGCAGAAGACGCTGCGCTGGATGCCGTACTGATGGCTCGTGCGGTACCTGGACGACCCGTCAAAGTGCAATGGGCCCGCGCAGATGAGTTTGCACACGAGCCTTATAGCTCGGCGATGAAGGTCAAGTTATCCGCCACGCTTGATGCGCAGGGTAAGGTGGTTGCGTGGCGACACGACCTGTGGAGCAACGGCCATAACGGAAGGCCAGGATATGCGGCTTCGCCCGTATTGCTGGCGGCGGCTCAATTGGAGTCGCCCTTTGAACTTGCGGCGGCCAGTGATCCGCCGATGCCCGCTGGCGGAGCGCAACGAAACTCGATTCCCCTGTATGACTTTCCTGCGTTGCGGGTTGTGAGACACCCCGTACTCAAAGCGCCGTTGCGGGTTTCGGCCCTGCGCGCGCTGGGTGCTTATGCAAATATTTTCGCGATCGAATCTTTCATGGACGAGCTTGCGCTGGCTGCGCACGTCGATCCGGTAGCTTTTCGGCTGAAGCACTTGAAGGATGCTCGCGCTCGAGCCGTGATCGAAGCGGCTGCTGTGCACGTCGATTGGTCAAAGAGAGCTTCAACTGGAGCCGGAATCGGGATTGGCTTCTCGCAGTACAAAAATTCTTCTGCGTACTGTGCTGTCGTTGCTGAGGTCGACGATAGCTCTCCGCTCGGCGTGTCTCGCCTGATTATCGTCGCCGACGCCGGGCGCATCGTTTCGAGAGACGGGGTACGAAACCAATTGGAAGGCGGAGCGATTCAGGCGGCGAGCTGGACGTTGAAGGAGGCCGTGAATATTTCGAATGGATTGCCGCCACTCGATTGGGAGAGTTACCCGATTCTCCGATTCTCGGAGGTGCCCAAGATCGAGACGATCTTGATCGACCGACCAGATCAGCCCTCTCTTGGCGTTGGCGAGTGTGTTGCAGGGCCCGTTGCCGCTGCTATCGCCAACGCCTTTTTTAGTGCGTACGAGCTCAGGTTCAGAGACCTGCCGATCAATCGCGAGCGTGTGCTCGCTGCATTACAAGGATAGCCCTATATGGCCACGAGAAAGTCTGACGTCGCGGCAGCGCCGCTGATGGAGCGGGAGACCGTTCATTTTGCGGGCGGCAAGCCTTTCGTCGGAAGTTCAAAGAGACGGCTCGATCTGTTCAATCCAAATACCGGCGGAGTTCGTGGTCAGGTTGTGCTCGCCAACGCGGCCGATGTCGATCACGTCGTTCAGCTGGCAGCCCAAGCTCAGCCCGCCTGGGCCGAACAGAATCCGCAGCGACGCGCGCGAGTGTTCTTCGAGTTCAAACGATTGTTGGAGGCTCGCGCTCAGGAGTTTGCGGAGGCGTTGTCCGCAGAGCACGGAAAGACGGTCGCCGATGCGAAGGGCGAATTTCAACGCGGGCTTGACGTCGTGGAGTTTGCCTGCGGGATCCCTCATTTGCAAAAGGGCGAGTTCACGCCGAGTGCGGGTCCGGGCATCGACGTGTTTTCGATGCGACTACCGCTTGGCGTGGTGGTCGGCATTACGCCGTTCAACTTTCCGGCCATGGTCGGGATGTGGATGTTCAGCATCGGCGCGGCGGTCGGCAATGCGGTCATCATGAAGCCCTCCGAAAAAGTACCGAACATCCTCAACCGACTCGCCGAGCTGTTTTTGGAGGCGGGCGGCCCTCCTGGCATTCTCAATGTGGTTCATGGCGATCGCGAGGCGGTGGACTCGTTGCTGACGCATCCTGTCGTCAAAGCCGTGAGTTTCGTTGGATCGAGCGATGTCGCGCAGCACGTCTACGCGACGGGCGCAGCCCACGGCAAGCGGGTGCAGGCGATGGGGGGTGCGAAAAATCATGGCGTCGTCATGCCGGACGCCAACGTCGAAAAGCTTGCTCAGGAGTTGATCGGGGCTGCGTTCGGCTCCGGCGGTATGCGCTGCATGGCTCTGCCCCTGATTGTCGCGGTAGGGAGTGGCACGGGCGATCGTCTGCGAAATCGATTCATCGAGCTTACGAAAACCGTCAGAGTGGGATTATCTGATGATCCGAACGCGCAGTACGGGCCTCTCGTCACCAAAGCTCATTACGAACGCGTATTGAGCTACATTCAGTTGGGCGTGGATGAGGGCGCTGAACTCATTGTCGATGGGCGTGGAGTGAAAGTGCCCGGCCATGAAGACGGGTATCTGCTTGGCCCCTCCGTATTCGATCATGTGAAGCCGGAGATGCGAAGTTACCGAGAGGAGATCTTCGGACCGGTCGTGCAGATCGTTCGAGTCGATACTCTCGAAGACGCGATCAAACTCGCCTCCGGACACCAGTACGGGAACGGAGTCGCGATATTTACAAAAAATGGAAGAGTCGCGCGGGAGTTCGCGCATCGCGTCGAAGTCGGTATGGTGGGTATTAACGTACCGCTACCCGTGCCCGTGTCCTATCACAGCTTCGGAGGTTGGAAGCGCTCAGCCTATGGCGATATGAACCAGCATGGTATGGAGGGTGTGCGCTTCTTCACTCGAGTCAAAACCGTCACGCAGCGTTGGCCTGATGCGGATGACGTAACGGATCCCAATGCCGGGTTCGTCATCCCGACGATGCGATGAGATCTCGGTAATGTCTATGAATCTCTCGGGCCGAGTCGCTCTGGTAACCGGTGGAGGCAGTGGCCTAGGCGAGGCGGTTTGTCAGAAGTTTGCCGCGGCTGGCGCTTTCGTCGCCGTCGTCGATCGTGATGAAAGTTTGGCCAAGAGAGTGAGTCTCGACATTGGTGATAAGGGTGGACGAGCGACTCATTTTGGAGTGGATGCGACGTCGAGTGCGGCGGTGACTGAGGTGGTCGGGAAGCTTCAGGCGATGGAGGGTCCGGTAGATATCCTCGTGAACAACGTGGGTGGCTATCGCGAGTTAAGACGGGTTTGGGAGATCGATGAATCCGAGTGGGACGCCGTCATCACGCTCAATTTGAAAACAGCGTTTCTTTGGACCCGTGCGGTGACGCCATCGATGGTCGAGCGACGACGCGGCCGAGTGATCAGTCTGACCTCTGGTGCCGGTAAACCCGGAGCAGGAAACACAGTCTCGGCAGCGCACTACGCGGCCAGCAAGGCGGGAATTCGCGGGCTGACATGGCATCTTGCGCAAGAGCTCGCGCCCTACGGTGTGACGGCTAACGCAGTGGCGCCGGGGCCCGCCGATACGGAGCGATTTCGTACGATTCGAGCGCCCGAGGTCACGGCTGCGCTCATCGCGAAAATTCCGATGGGCCGAATGGCATCGCCTGACGATGTGGCCTCGGCTATCTCGTTTTTGGCCTCGGACGAGGCTTCCTATATCACCGGCATCACACTGGATGTCAGTGGTGGTTGGGTCATGAGTTAAGGTCAGTGTCGAATGAGGAGCAAGTGAAGATGCATAACGCACTGTTTACGAATGTCATGATTTGGACTGCAGATCGTCCGGCCTTCGCCGGTGAAGTCTTGGTCGAGGGAAATCGCATCCGAAGCGTTGCTCAGGGCAATGGCCAAATTTCTCGAGAGGGACACCGAGTCATCGATGGCGGTGGCGCCACGTTAATGCCGGGCCTGATCGACGGACATGGGCACCTGCCGTTTGCCGAAACCAAAACGACCGTCGAGCTCTCCTTGATTCCTTCTGAGGAGCACACGCTCATCACCATGCATAACGCGAAGCGTGTGCTCGATGCGGGCTTCACCGCGGTACTTTCGGGCGGTTCGGTCAAGCCGCGACTCGATGCCATCATTCGAGACGAAATCAATGCTGGAAAAATTCCAGGGCCGAGATTGCTGGCGTCCACTCCCGAGTTTACGACGACGGGTGGATTGGGCGATGACAGTCGTATGCATATCTCGCTCCATACGTTCTGCCTCACTTTAGATGGCGAACACGAGTTCAGAAAAGCTGCCAGACTTTACATTCGCGAAGGTTCGGATGTTCTGAAGGTTTGCGTATCGGGACATATGGCGGTACCGGGGTGTCGGCATGCCGGTCCTGAGATGACCCCCGTGACCGATGCCGAGTTAGCGGCCGTCACCGAGACGGCTCGTTCACTCGGAAAGCGCACCGCCGTTCATGCCAGGTCGGATGCATCAGTTCGGATGGCGCTTCGACACGGCGTCAACATTTTTTATCACTGCGAATATGCGAACGAAGAAACGCTCGACATGCTCGAGGCCAAAAGGGATGAGATTGTCTTGGCTCCGGCGTTCGGCCCCTATTGCCGAACCCTCGAGCTTGCGGCGGCGGCTGGCACACGACATGAGTACGCGACGCTCGAGCGGCAGTTCGAGATCATGTGCAAGACAGGCGCTGAGTTTCGCAAGCGTAAGCTGCGGGTGATGATCGGTGGCGAGTACGGCCTCTACCACATGCCGCACGGAACCAACGCTCGCGACATTGATTATTTTGTCCGTTATCTCGGGTACTCGCCTGCCGAGGCGCTCAAGTGTGCAACGCAGTGGGGTGCTGCCGGAATGCTGATGGAAGATGAATTAGGCCAGGTGAAAGAGGGGTTCCTCGCCGACCTGTTGTTAGTTGATGGTGCACCGTGGCAAGACGTTCGCGTGTTCGAATCCAAAGATCGACTGCTCGGCATCATGAAGGATGGGCGTTTCCACAAAGCACCACTTCTTGAGTCCGGACGCGTTATGCGTGCGGCCTGAGATTCATTGATGAGAATCGTTGCTTATCGAAGTCAATCAAGACCGAACGGTGGCATTGCCATTCGTGTCGGCAAAGATCTCGTGGCCGTTGAGCCCTCAGTCGCGCGATTGCCGGAGACCGTGGAAGGTATTCTCGAGTCCGGTTCGAATGCGCTCGAGGCACTTGCGAATCTCGCGAAGCGAGGGGCACTACTCGATGAGTCTACTATCGAGTTTCTACCGACCCTTCGCCGGCCAGGCAAAGTGATCTGCGTCGGTCTCAATTATGCAGATCATGTGGCGGAGAGCCCGTATGGTACTCCGACGTACCCGACTGTTTTTCCGCGTTATGCCACATCGCTCGTTGGGCACCGCGCGGCCATCATTCGGCCGCAGTGTTCAGAGCAGCTGGACTATGAGGGAGAGCTCATTGCGGTGGTCGGAAAGCGAGGTCGGCATATTCCAAAAGAAAAAGCACTGGATTGGATCGCCGGATACGCTTGTTTCAATGAGGCATCCATTCGTGACTATCAATTCAAAACGCCTCAGTGGGCGGTGGGCAAAAACTTCGACGGAACGGGCGCTTTCGGTCCGGAGTTTGTGACATCCGATGAGTTACCCGCCGGAGCTGCAGGTCTGAAAATCGAGACTCGACTCAACGGGCAGACCGTGCAGTCGTCGAACACGAAATATCTATTGTTCGATGTCGCAACGATTATTTCGACGTTATCTGAGGCTTTCACCTTTGAACCGGGCGATCTCATCGCAACGGGCACCCCAGAGGGAGTAGGTCTTTTCCGAAAGCCTCCGCTCTTCATGAAGCACGGAGATTTCGTCGAAGTCGAAATTGAGGGGATCGGTGTGCTGGAAAATCCAATTCGTGACGAGGTTCGGTTATGACTCGACTCGTCGAAAAAGTGATCGTAGTCACCGGCGCGGAGTCGGGTATCGGTAGGGCGATCGCACGATCGTGTGCTGCGGCGGGAGCGTCTGTCGTCGCCTCTGGCATCGCCGAGTCTGCATTGCATGAGACCGTAAAGCAGATCAAGCAAGCAGGTGGTGAATCGAGAGCGTTCGTTTGCGATGTTCGGGACGAAGCACGACTGACGGCGCTCTTTTCGGAGGCAACAAGCGCGTATGGTCATCTCGATGCAGCGGTTGCCAACGCGGGAATGATTGGTTCGCAGGAAGCGCTCGTCAGCATGCAACCTGCAACATTTCGGGCCATGCTCGAAACCAATCTCGTCGGCGCATTCTTGACGATACAAGCGGCCGCCAGAGTTCTGATCGAACAAGGGCGGGGAGGGTCCATCATTGCGACGGGATCGTCATCCGTGCTGAGACCTGCGCCGCGGCTTGCGGCGTATGCAGCGTCGAAGGGTGGCGTTCACTCGATGATGCAGTCGATCGCTGTGGAGCTTGCCCCCCATAAAATTAGGGTAAACACCCTTGTCCCTGGGACGACTGCAACCGATGCGACTCGGGCGCTGCCGGGATACTTGGAAAAAGTTGCTGCACAACTACCTCTCGGGGAGGTGGTTACCGTTGATGAGCTTGGCGAGTACGCAGCGTTCGTGCTGTCTGATGCTTGTCCACACTTGACGGGCGCGCTACTCAAGCTCGACTCAGGAAGGACGATAGGGTGAAAACGAACGCCTGGCGGATACGATCGCTAGACGATGTTCCGGATTAGAAGATAGAATCCAATTCCATAATATATTCAGAAAAAAGTCGCGCGAATGCTCGAGCGACGGGGGATCCGAGGAGAAGAGTGATGGCAGATGAAATCGTCAAATTCCGCAGCCGCGGAGAGACTCTCGTTGGTGTTTTGACCCGCCCGGATGGAGTGAAGGGGGATCTTCCGCTGGTGATCATGGCTGGCGGATGGTGCTACACGAAAGAAATCGTGATGCCGCACTACGCAAAGTATTTCCACGGTATTGGCGTCGCGACGCTACGGTTTGACTATCAGAGGTTCGGCGAGAGCACAGGCGAACCGCGGCAGCATATCGATCCTTGGAGTCAGGTCGAAGATTATCGTAATGCGCTTTGCTTCGCGGAGACGCTGCCCGGAATAGATCACTCGAAGACCGGAATTTGGGGAATCTCTTATAGCGGTGGCCACGTTTTGGTGGTGTCAGCCCTCGATCATCGTCCTGCATTTGCGATTTCGACCATACCCGTGATCGATGGCCGTCAAACCTTGCGGCGAAACCATGGCGAAGCACGATTTGCGAAGCTCATGAATCTCGTGATTGAGGATCGGCGGCGTCGATTCAAAGAGGGTGGGCATAGCGCCTATATGGCGATGTCTCCGAAAGAGTCGGATGCCGAGATGACCGCTTGGCCATTCCCGATTGTTTACCAAGGCTTCATGCCCATCAAGGAACGCGAGGCCCCGCGTCACGAGCACTACAATACGATTGAGTCGGTCGAGAACCTCTTTGGATACCGAGTCATCCCGTACGCACGAGAGGTCTACGAAACCCCTGTGCTGATGACCGTCGCCCATGGTGACAACATCACATCCGCGGACCTCGAGATGGAGGCCTTCAACGCCGTCCCGAATCCAGACAAAAGTTTCGTGTCTGTTCGCGGTGTGACCCATATGAGTCTGTATACGAATAACGATCATCTTGGGAAGGTCGGACGTATTCAGGCTGAGTGGCTCTCGGCCAAACTGAAGCAACTTTGACGGGCTCCATGTGAATACCGAACCAGCCTCTGCGTCATCCACATCGGCTCCGGGCGCAAGAGCTTGGGGTGTTCTCGCAACGTGCTGGATCGGGCTCGCGTTCGGATTCGGCAGCGCTGCGTATTCGTCCTTCGGCCTGTTCGTCGTTCCTCTTTCTCAGGAGTTCGGCTGGGGACGCGGGGAAATCTCAGCGGCTTTCACGATCATGAGTCTTTCGGTGGCGTTGCTCTCACCGTTTGCAGGCTCGCTGGTCGACCGTCATGGACCGAGAAAGTTATTGCTGTTCTCGATAGTGACCTTCGCTTTGGCGATGTCAGGGTTGTCTTTGCTAACGGCCAATATTTGGCACCTCTACCTCATGTATTTGTTAGTGCCGATCGCCGCGATTTGCACGGGACCGGTGTCGTATGTCCGCGTGATCGTCGCTTGGTTCGAGAAAAATCGTGGTCTTGCACTCGGCATTGGTCTTACCGGAACGGGGTTTGGCGGAGTCGTTATTCCGCCGCTCGTACAGTGGGTGACTCAAAACTATGGTTGGCGATGGGCATACGTCGCCATCGCGATTGGAATCATCCTGGTGCTGCCGCTCGCAGCCCTGATGATTCACGACGATCCGCGCAAACTTCGTCTCGATAAATCCGACTCGGCAGCGAAGGCGATACCTCCGCCAGTGGTGGCAGGGCTGACCGCGAAAGAGGCGAGAGCGGGGCGAGTGTTCTGGATCATGGCCGGCTCCTTCGCTATTTTTGGGTTGTTCACTGCTGGAATGTTGGTACATCTCGTGCCGATGCTTACCGACAGAGGCTTGACGGGTGAGCAGGCTGCATTCGCTGCCTCTTCGGTGGGAGCCGCTCTTATTTTTGGGAGGCTCTTGGCGGGCTATCTGCTCGATCACGTGTTCGGCCCGTATATCGTCATCGCGATCATGCTTTGCCCGGTGATTGCCATGGCTACGTTGGCGACGGGCGCGAGCGATTTCAATATCGCATTGGCGTGCGCGGTGCTGATCGGTATCGGTCTTGGCGCTGAGATGGATTTTATGGGGTACTTGATCAGCCGATACTTCGGGTTGAAAAGCTACTCCGCGATTTACGGCTATATCTACGGCGTCTTCCAGCTCGGATCAGCCATGGGACCGGTACTGATGGGCTTCGTACAACAAAACACGGGCTCTTACGTCCCGGCGCTCTGGACGCTTGCTGCCCTCACCCTCTTAGCTCTGGTCCCGTTCGCTTTTTTCAGTCCGTATCCGAAGTTCGAATCGAAGGACTGACGCTGAGGCAGCGATTACGGTTCGTTGCGCGCAGCGATCTCGGCGGGCGTGATGGGTGACGCTTTGTTGCTCCAAGATGTGCGTATATACGAGAGGATCTCGGCGGCCTGTTGGTCGTTGAGTACATCTCGGAATGCCGGCATTGCATTATTGGCAAAGCCACCATCAAGGACGAGTCGCGCTAGAAGCTTTGCATCAGCGGTCACGATCAGACTGCCATCAAGCCCCGGGTAGAGTCCCGGAACGCCCTTCCCATTGAAGTTGTGACATCGACCGCACCACGCCGCATAAGTCTCCTGAGACGTTTCCGCGCGTGCAGGTGGGCCGGTCACGGTGGCAGCGAGGACGCTGCACACCGCGAGGAGCGTGGAGGGGGCCGATAGGCGCGACCGAAAACGTCTTGCCATGGTGTCAGGCGTTAGCGAGGGTTCGGAAGCCTCCGAATACACCGGTCGGATCATATTTCTGCTTGAGAGTCGTGTATCTAGCCCACTTTTCGGGCGTGAGGATGTTCTTGACCGGCCGCGTGACGAGATCTTCCTCGTTCAGCATCAAGCCCGGAGACATCGGCTCCAGTCGGCGAACACCCTCGAGTACCCAATCTCGAACCGCTTCGTCTTCGGCTTCCGTTTTGCAGAGACCGATCATGTAGAAGCACCAGTTGGAGACGTGACTCATGGCCGAGTTCGGTATCGGTTTGACGTGCGGGAACGGTAGCCAAAGGCTGTAGCTCAAGTCATTCGGCGGTCGGTCGAGCACATCACCTACCGCTGCAATGACGTCGCTCGACGAGGCGCTTGTCCACGCGCTCTCGATGAAGTACCGATAGCTCGCCACCATCATGCCGCCGTAAAACTGGAACAAACCATTGATATCGAGTGGCTCGGCAAACTTATGGATTGAGGCCTTCTTGACGAGGGGATTCGCCTCGAAGGGGCGAAGGGCTTCGATCGCCTCTTCCTTGCTGTCGGACATGGCAGCCATTGAAACCAACATTGCAGGCGCCAATTTGGAGTCATTCCCGCCTGGTTTGTAATTCTGGAAGGGATAGACCTCCAGATCTTTGGACATTGTGGGACAGGTTTCCCACAGCCATTGCATGGCCTCGCGCCAAGACTCATTGGGCAGCGCATAAGTACTTTGGTGCACGGCCTTGGGCATGTCGTGCACACGGAGGTAGTACTTGGTGACCACGCCGAACATACCGGGTCCGGCGCCTCGGGCACACCAGACGTAATCCGGATTTTGCTCATCGTTGGAATGAATGAGTTCACCCTCGGCGGTGACCACGTCGATTCCAAGCAGATTTGAGGCGGCAAATCCGTAACGGTTAGCACACCACCCGAAGCCGCCGGACATGACGAATCCACCGATACCGACCGAAGCATCGTGAGTCGTCGGGAAAAAGAGCCCGTGTTTGGATAGGGCGGCGGTAAGCATTCCGGCGCGCACGCCCGGGGTAGCGGTCGCAACCTTTCGAGCAGGATCCACCTGGATATCGATGATGCCGGCGGTATCGATCAGCATGCCGCCATTACGCATAAAGCTTGCGCTACGAGTATGGCCGGTACCTTTTGCCGTTACGCGTAGGCCCTGTCTCTTGGCCAGCTTGACCGCCGCAGCCACATCCTGGGCCGTCTCGGCCTGAACGATCACTTCCGGGTATCGGGCAGGCTTATAAAGGTTCCAGATCAGCGAGCGCCGGTAGGCTTCGTAGTCTGCCTGCCCCTTGCGGTACATCTTCAACGAGTCAATGGCCGTGGGCTGTGTGGCGGCCAAAGTTTGTCCAAAGGGTGCGATCGCCGTTCCCAGCGTCATGGCTCCAAACTTAAGGGTGTCGCGTCGCGTCAGTCGCGGAAAGCTCTTATCAGCCATGTGCGGCCTCCTGAGATTGCGCGGGCACCCCCAATCCCATCGGAACGCGGGCCCGCTACCGCGCGACGGCTTACGGCGGGCATACGCCCACTCTCAAAAAAAGTATGGAATACGATTCCAGAAAAAACAAGGCGGTCGAAAATGGTTCCTAGGCGGTTGAGCAAATTCGGGGGGCGTTGCTTTTACGCAATAAATTTTGGACGGCAGGAGGGTGGAAACGCTTGGTATTGCGTCGGGATTCGGGACGGGCGTATATTCGGTTAACGGAGACTTTGGAATTAGGCTCCAATTCTTTAAATCAAAGAGCGACTTTATATCGTCGTCCACGATCAGGGGGATACATGACTCGGAAGAAGATTCCTGCCCTTTCTGCAGCCTCGAGCGTTTCGGCATTTTCGCGCCCGATTGCATTGATGGTTGCTTCTCTCGTTTGCGCCGGGGTCGCAACCGCAGCGCCTCAGTCGGAGTCCGCGGCTAAAGATCAGTCACTCGATGAAATCGTCGTGACTGCCCAGCGCCGCGCGGAAACCTTGCAGAGCGTTCCCATCGCGATCAGCGCCATTCGGGGTGAGGATCTTACGGAGCGCGGTGTTCTCAACCTGCAGGACTTGTCTGCGTCGATTCCCAGCCTGAATGTTCAAAACCGTCGCGCCAGCGGCGTTGTGACGATTCGGGGTATCGGATTCGACGTTGCCACCGCAGGCGCCGACCCGGCCGTTGCTGTCCACGTGGACGGTGTCTACATGGCTCGCCCGGTCTCAGCGCTGACGAATTTCTTCGATACGGAGCGCGTTGAAATTGCGCGCGGTCCGCAGGGCACGCTGTATGGCCGAAACGCCACGGGCGGTGCGGTGAACCTCATCACTCGCAAGCCCAGCCAAGAAACCTCGGGATATCTCGACGCTGCCGTGGGTAACTACGGTGCTATCGAGCTCGAGGGCGCAGTGGGCGGCGGCCTCTCCGACTCCGTCAGCGCTCGCATTGCTTTCAAGCATTCGCAGCGAGACGGGTACGGTGAGAACAAGTTCCTGAGTAAGGACGTCAACGACCTCGATGCTAGCTCGGTCCGCGGGCAGCTGTTGTTTGGTTCTACTGACGCATTCTCCCTGCTGCTCGGGTTTGATTATTTCCGTCAGGATGATGCGGCGTTCGTTTCGACCTTTAATGGTTATCCCGTCGCTTGTGCCACCACGGCTCCTGCGCGTCGCTGCGGAACGGTCTATGGTGGCGTCGCCAATACCGATTGGCAGGACGTCTCTCATAACTTCGATCCGGTGAACCAGCGTTCCTCGCGGGGTGTGTCTGCCACCGCAGAGTGGAATCTCGATGCCGTGACGGTGCGTTCGATTTCCTCCTGGCGTAACACCAAATACGTTTGGGAAGTCGATGGTGACCAAACTACCTTCAATATGGGTTTCGTGGGTCGCGACGAAGACTCGGATCAGCTTTCCGAAGAGCTCCAGCTGCTCGGTGAGACCGATAACTTCAAGTGGCTGATCGGTGGCTTCTACTTCACCGAAGATAACGACGCCTTGGGTTATGCGGACGCTCCGATCCCGGATTTCCGTACGCTCGAGATCCGGCAGTTTGCTCGACTCAAGACCGATGCTTGGGCGATCTTCGGCCAAGGCACCTACAGCCTCTCCGATCAGCTCTCCGTGACGGTCGGTGGTCGATACAGTTCCGAGAAGAAAACTATCGAGGGCGAGATCGCTCAACAGGTACCGGGTGTCGTTCCTGCGCCAGACCCCACTCGGTCGAAAAGCTGGTCAAAGTTCACGCCGAAGCTCACGATCGACTATCAAGTCAGTAATGACGTGCTGGTCTACGCCGGCGCTCAACAGGGCTTCAAGAGCGGTGGCTACGCGGCTGGTGCGCGTACGCCAGCGTTCAACCCAGAAGAAATCTGGAGCTACGAAGTCGGTATGAAGGGTACCTTCGCGGATGGCAAGATCACTGCCAACCTTGCAGCCTTCCAGTTTAAGTACAAGGATCTGCAGGTCGGTTTCGTGCAGAACCGCCCGGGTGGAGCGGTGGTGACGGTTGTGACCAACGCGGCCGAAGCGAAGAACCATGGTCTTGAGGCGGAAATCGTGGCTCGGGTCTCCGACACCTTCCGACTCGAGGCTAACGCCAGCTTGATGAAGGCACGCTTCGACAGGTTCTTCACGGTGGATTCAATTTTGCCGCTACTCGGTGAGCAGGATCTTTCGGGCAACGCCTTGGCGTACGCCCCAGATCTCTCCGGGTCAGTCGCCGCTCAATGGGATGTTCCCATGGGGTCGGGTGATCTTGCGGTACGTGCTGAGTATGTTTATTCGGATAAGGTCTTCTTTGACGCCTACAACCGCCCTGGTACGGTGATGGCACAGGACTCTTTTGGTATCAGCAACCTTTATCTGAACTACACGCCAGCGGGTAACTGGAAGTTTGGCGCCTTCGTCCGCAACCTGTCGGACAAGGAGTACAAACTGGGTGCCGCCATCTCCGGTGGTATCTGGGGATCAGTGGCGATCGCCTCGCCGGGTACGCCTCGCACGTTTGGTGTGCGCGCGACCTACTCGTTCTGATCTGACTAAAAGCCCTGCCGTCGACGCAAGTCGCCGGCAGGGCTTTGTCGGTTTAGACCTCAGAGCCAATTTTTCGCAGGTGAACGAGCTCGGGTCGAAGTTCGCACACATCGGCCCAGTTGGTGACGCGAAGCGTTTTCGCAAAGCCACCGGCGCCTATCACAGCGCCGCAAAATAATCCGAGTTCTATGATCTCTTCTTCAGAGAATTGGGTCTTAAGATCATCGAACGCTTCGTCGTCGTCCGCCGTCTGTGATTTCAGGCGTTTCGCAAATCGAAGAGCAGCTTTTTCACGGTCGGACAAGTGAGGGTTTCCAGCGATATCGTCGAGCGCGAGCAGCAACTCGTCCGAGACGCCTTCGTTTCGCCCTTGCGTGGATCTCACTGACGTGCAGTAAGCGCAGCCCTCGGCGGCCGACAAATAGATTCGAATAATTTCTTTGAGTCGATGGGGAAGATCGCCTTGATACAATATGCGGGTCCAGTACTTCAGAAATTCGACACCGTTTTCGCTGCGGGCTAGGACACGCACCATCCGCGGATCAGGTGCTCTGGCATGCTCCGCGAACTCGATCAGTGCATCGATTTCAGCGGAGGGTGGACGATTGTCCATCGAAGCAATTCTCGCCATGATTTTTCCCCTCAAGTCTTTTACGATGGATAGCGTGAAAGATTCAATCAATGATCATGCAGGACTGAATTGATGTCAGCAATCCTCGAGCGTGTCGGATTCAAGCCCGGTTTTATAGCCGGGGATCTCCACAATTTAGATTCCCTCCGACTTTCAGGAATTCGATGTGGTGATTGCGGCATTGCATTGCTTGGTGTTCGACGTCGATGCGAGAACTGCTCGAGCACTAAGGTGACCGAGGAAGTGTTCTCATCCGAGGGCACCGTCTATTCCTGCACCATCCAAAGATATCCGCCGCCGTCGCCTTTCGTCGGGGTGCAGCCTTGGAAGCCGAGGGCCGTCGCCTGGGTCGACCTCGATAAAAAGGGACCTCGAATACTGGCACCCATTGAAGGACCAGCCGATCTGGTGACCATCGGTCTTCGCGTCGTCGCACAATTCAACATAGGCTGGACGGACGAACGCGGGCGCGAAGTGATCGCATTCTCGTTTCTGTCGAGCACATCGTCGGGGAGCAGGTTATGAGTCGTGCCGTCATCGTCGGTGTAGGCATGACACCGTTCGGGCGTCATCCGGACACGCACTTCACGGATCTTGCGGCCGATGCTATCGAGATGGCGCTCGCCGACGCGGGTATGGATTTCCGTGACATTCAGCAAGCGTTTTGTTCGAAGGTTTATTTACCTTCTGCAACGGGCGCTAGAGTCATGGAGCGTATGGGCAGAACGGGTATCAGTTGTCCGGATGTCGAGGGCGCATGTGGTGCCGCAGCGGCCGGATTGCGCCTTGCTGTCAGCATGGTGGAGACCGGCCAGTACGACATCGTACTCGCGTTCGGTGTCGAGAAAATGCCCAAAGGATTCATGCCTCCGGGACAGCTCTACGATGATTGGCAGTGCATGATGGGACTGACGCAGAACCCGCAGTACTGGGCGCTTAACGCAAAGCGCCACATGCATGAGTTCGGCACTACCGAAGAACAAATTGCAAAGATCGCCGCGAAGGCTAAGCGTAACGGTTCATTGAATCCCAACGCTCTCTTTCGTACGCCGATGAGCGTAGAGCAAATTCTTGCATCGCCCCTCGTCGTAGATCCGTTGAGGCTCTTCATGTTGTGCTCGCCGGATGATGGTGCGGCCGCGGTGATCGTGTGTAGCGATCGAATTGCTCACCGATATCGACAGAAACCTGTCGAAGTCGCAGCGTGTATACACGCGGTGTCGCAGTTCCCGCTGCTCAATGCGAGTTCTTTCTGCACCACGCCGACGAATAATCCGACCGTTTATGCGATGGCGGCAAGAAAAGCTTACGAGCACGCGGGACTTGGTCCGGAAGACGTAGATGTTGCCGAGGTTCAGGACAACGACGCCTTCTCTGAACTGGAGTACTACGAGGAGCTCGGCTTCTGTCCAAGAGGCGAGGGAGGTCGCTTCATCGACGACGGCATATCCGAGTTGGGCGGTGCGTTGCCGGTCAATCCAAGCGGTGGCTTGCAGGCTCGCGGAGAGCCGCTTGGCGCTTCGCATTACGGCCAGTTGCATGAGATCGTCTTACAACTCCGAGGGCAGGCCGGACCTCGGCAGGTCGCCAACGCGAAAGTCGGACTCGCACAGGTCTTCGGTGCTTGGGGACACTGCGGCGTCACGTTGTTAAAAAGCGCTCTCTGATCCATCACTGATTTCGGAATAAATAATGCAGGATTTGCTATTCACTGATGAGCACCTCACGTTTCGAGACTCGGTGGCTCGATTTGTTCGCGATGAAGTCGACCCTCATGCCGAAGAGTGGAATCGCGCGGGTGAATTACCTCGAAGTGTATGGCTTCGAATGGGAGAGCTGGGCTTTTTAGGGGGAGCGTTCCCCGAGCAATATGGCGGCACGGGCGCAGGACTGCTCTACGCCATCGTCCTCGCCGAAGAGTTGACGAGATCTCGGGTGAGTGGTTTCGCCATGACTGTCTGTGACCATACAGATATGTCCGCCAACTACCTACTCGAGGGCCCTGAGGCGCTTCGTCAGCGACTCATTCCGAAGTGTGTCAGTGGCGAGGCTATCTGTGGCCTTGCGCTCACAGAGCCCGGTGGAGGCTCTGATGCAGCTGCGATTCGTACTCGGGCGAGACGTGATGGAGATAGCTGGATATTAGACGGTCAGAAGGTATTCATCACGAATGGATGGAAGGCCGATGTACTGATCGTTGCGGCTCGGACCGATCCGACGGCCAAAAAAGGACACGAAGGTATCAGTCTCTTTGCGGTCGAGGACGGGACGCCCGGGTTCCGCAAGGGCCGGAAGCTCGAAAAGCTTGGAACCTTAGCCAGCGATACGGCAGAGCTATTCTTTGAAGAATGTTGTATTCCTGCAGGTAACCTCATCGGTGAGGAAAATCGTGGCTGGTCGTTATTGATGGCCGACCTGGGTCTCGAGCGCTTGATTGCCTGTGCGATCTACATCACCGCATGCGACGAGATGCTGAAGATCACGGAAGAGTACTGTCGTAACCGAAAAGTCTTCGGTCGAGCCGTGACCGACTATCAGGTCAATCGACATCGACTTGCAGAATTGCACACCGAGCTGGAGCTGGCTCGAACGTTCTTCCATGACACAGTACGCAAGCAGCTTCGAGGCGACAAACTGGCTCGCGAAGTGGCGATGATCAAGTACTATGCTTCAGAGCTTGCCAATCGCGTGGCCTACCAGTGCCTTTCATTGCATGGCGGTTGGGGTTACATGAAAGAGTATCCGATCTCCCAGTGGTTTACCGACGTGCGTCTCTACAACATTGGCGCGGGCACCACCGAAATCATGAAAGAGATCATCGCCAAAGAGCTGCGGCTCTAGGTTTTGCCGAGACGGCGGAACTCAGGATTTCCCGCTGCTCCCCTTGGCAAGATACTCGCCGATATCGAACCGAGGGGCATCGGTCGGCGGGGAGGCATCGGATACGAAGTTCGTCCAAGTCGACAAGTAATCGATGAATTTCGGCCCCAGACCCTCTTGGCGAAGTCGATCTCGACTGACGGGTAACCAGTCTGGCGTAAACGACGGATTTACCTTAAGTCTCGCGGGATAGTCATGGTGAATGACCGCGACTTTTCCGAGAGACACGAAGTCGACACCTGCTTCGAGTGCTGCGAGCGCCTGTCTCGGTTGGATGATTTTTCCGGCGACACTGAGGCGAGTTCCTCGGCGCGACAGTGTCGAGAAGTAAGAAAGCAGCGTTCGACCGGCATAGCGAGGTTCCTCCGGCTCTTTTTCGATGTCCCAAAGCGACAGGTCGACATAATCGACATCGTCGCATTCCAACAGCTGCGTAACGACCTCGATGACGTCGCCCAGTTCCTGACCGAATCTCTCAGGAGAAATTCGAATGCCGAGTTGGAAGTCAGGCTTAACTGCTTTTCTGATACGACGGACGATCTCGAAGAGAAATCGGCTTCGTTTGGAAGGCGTTCCACCCCAATCGTCGGAGCGCCGGTTGAAGGTAGGACTTAGGAATTGGCTGATCAGATACCCATGGGCGGCATGTAATTGCACACCATCGAATCCGGCGTTCTGCGCGCGCAGTGCGGCGGCGGTGAAATCGTCGATGACAACGGCAATCTCTTCTTCGGACATCATCCTCGCAGAGATCGTTGTGTCCTCTGATGGACCAATCCGATCGGATGAAATCGAGCGTAGGCCGCCGTGGTAGAGCTGCAGTCCTGACAGCGCGCCTGCACTACGCATCGAAGAAGCTATACGGCGGAGACCCCCGATGTGTCGATCCGAAAAGCATCCGAGTGCGCCGGGAAATCCTTTACCGCTTTCATTGACATGCGAGGCGCAGGTCAGGACGTACGCAAAACCGCCTTTCGCCCGGACGCTCAACCAGTGCAGCTCATCATCCGAGAGAGTGCCATCTTCGGCACTCTGCTGATTTGTCATGGGAGCAAGCATGAAACGGTTCCGCATGGACGCCCCGCGACGGAACGTCAGCGGCTCGAACACGGCGTTTACTTGAAGTGACATACCGAATCGAACTCAGTCGACGGCAGTGACCTTTCGACGGATTTCTTCTCGAAGAATGTCTTTGCGGACCTTGCCTGATGCGGTCTTCGGGAGTGAGTCGACGAGCTCGATTCGCTCCGGGATCTTCTGCTTGGCGAGGCCGCTCGCAGCGACGTGCCCGATGATCTTGGGTGGATCTAGATCGTGACCTGATCGCAAGACTACGTAGGCACAAATTCCTTCACCGAGTCTCGGGTGTGGCATCGAGACGACGCTCGCCTCGGCAACGCCTTCAAGTCGATGAAGGACGTCCTCAACCTCTTTGGGGCTGATATTTTCGCCGCCACGAATAATGAGATCTTTTTTCCGTCCGGTGATGATGACCGAGTCCTCTCGAGTCACGAGCCCCACGTCGCCGGTGCGGAAGAATCCGTCTTCCGTAATGGACTCACGCGACTGCGCGTCATCGGCGTAACCCAGAAACATGGCGGGGCCGCGGACGAGAATTTCCCCAGTCTGCTCGCGAGCTAAGGCTTGCCCGGCTTCATCCACCACCCGAACCTCATAATCCTGAATCTGGCCGTCTGTGGTTGCCGCTGGCTCTGCGTTATCGCGCCCCAACCAACCCAGGGTCACCATAGGCGCTTCAGAGCACCCAAACACTCTGAACGCACAGCTTTGGGTAAACGTTGAGTTGGCGTTACGTACGAGATCAGGGGGAACAGCCGCTCCGCCGCATCCAAAGAATCTCAGGGAGGGAAGGCTCGTTCCGGTGCGCATGGCAACATCAGCGAGCTCTTGTAGGAAAGGTGTCGCAGATACCGTACCCACTACGCCGAAAGCGTCGATCAGTCGGGCGGCTTCGGCCGCATTCCAGCTCTCCATCAGCAGCGTGCGGGTCCCAGAAATGAAAGGCATTTCGAGACCGAAGCCGTAGCCCGTGATGTGCGTGACCGGGGACGGCATCAACAGCAGCTCACCGACTTTTACCTGCCAATGACGAGTACAGTTTTCTATAAAGCGGGTGAGGGTGTCATGACTATGGAGCACGCCCTTCGGACGACCCGTTGTACCAGAGGTATAAAGCAGGAGTTTTACGGCGGACGAACGTACATCGTGTGCCTTGAGCTTACGGCCACGCCCCGCGCTGATCATATCTTGAAGATTGAATGCCGACGTCGTGCCGCGCACGAAGACCACGCTCATCAGCTGGGGGAGCGTCGGGCGAAGACGCTCAAGCATCGCTGCGTAATCAAAGCTTCTAAACGTTTCGGCAGTAAAGTGCAGTCGACTATCGCTATCCAGCAGCATTTGACCGACCTCTGCATCGCGATAGATCGGCACGATCGGTGTAACCACGGCGCCGACAAATGCACAGGCAATATTAATGATCGCGGCTTCTTGCCAATTTGGCAGTTGAAAGCTGACGACATCCCCAGATCGAACGCCGAGTTCTTGAAGGCTTGCGGCGAGTGCCTCTGCATCAGCTACCAACCGTCCAAGATCGTATTCCGGGACGGAGCCGGGAAAGATGTTGAGCTCAGGGGAGCGTGATGCAAGTTCTACGGCGCTCTGGGCGACGGTGCGACCCCGCCAGACTTTACTTTTTATATAACGCGCCAGGTGTGTTGGGACTTCCTTTCGGTTGCCGAGTGCGAACATCATTCGTCCTTCAGGCGGCCGCCGGCCGCCTCTTGCAGGGCTGCCCAAATTGCAACAGTCATCTGGTCGACAAGAGCTCGATCGCTTAGCGGCTTACGACCCAGAGAAAAATCTTTGAACACCAAAATCTGGTGAAGAACCGATGTGACCAACCGAACCGAAAAATCGGCAGCACGATCGATACTCTTTCGATCAACGGTGCCCGGAAGTCTTTCGTATAGAAGACTGGAAAATCGATCGGCTGCAAAGCAATAGACTCGAATTTGGCGCTCATATACATACGGCGCGTCGACGATGACTGCGGCACGAACCAATTGCCCGTGCTCTCTGTAAAAGCGCAAGATCGATCCGAGATTAGCGTGAATGATTTTGCGTAATGGTTTCTTTCCTAGACGTTCGAAATCGAAAAGCCGATCAAGGCAAGGATAAACACGCTCCGCAAGCCGACCGTGAACGCCCAAGATGAGTGAGCGTTTGTCTTTAAAGCGGGCATAGATCGAGCTCGTACCGGTTCCGGAGCGTTGTGCCAATTCGATCATCGTGATGCGATCGAAAGGCTTCTCGTCGAGAAGCTCCTCAAGAGCCTTGAGAACACGGTCCATGGTTTGGCGACTACGATCCTGACGAGGCGCTCGTATCGCCTTTTGATCAGACGCCCGCTCGAAATCCACGATATCGGTCAGCGGTTCGTTTCGCACCATTGGCATTACTATCTTCCTTCTCTCAATGAATTGAGATCAGCGAGGAGAGGTTTTCTCAGAATCGTCGGCGTCCAACAAATTCGGGTATGGCCCAAGCATCAGGAACGGGACCAAGGCCAAGGCCGTCAGTATACAAAGTGTCCAAAGTGCCGGCACATAGGTCCCTTGTGACTGATAAACATATCCCATGAATAGAGGGCCAAGAGCTGATCCCAAAGCGAACAAGCCATACATGTAGCCATACAACTGAGCGTATGCCCGGAGTCCAAAGTAACGGCTTAAAAGATAGGACATGAAGTCGAGTTCTGCGCCTAAACCGATCCCTAACAGGATCGCGCAGGCGAATACGGCTGGGACGCTGGAGGCTCCCATTGCGAGGGCAGCCATCGCAATGACGGGCGCCAACATCACTCCAACAACAACGTAGGGAGCGAATAGCCGGTCTAGCAAATATCCGGCAACTAAACGGCCAGCGATCAGCGCAAAGCCAAGCGATGAGGCAGCGAGTGCGGCGGTGGGCCGATCGAGACCCCGATCGACCAGCAAGGGTACGAGGTGCACCACTGTTCCGAGTGTATAAGCCCCGAAAACGATGAAGCTGAACACCATCAGCCAGAATGACGCTGTCTTGATGGCCTGTTTTGCAGTCAGCCCAACGGTTGCCGGATTCTTTGAACCTGAGGCTGGGATGGGGTCGTTGTCAGGCGTGAGACCCATCTGGCGAGGGTCATCTCGCAGGACGAGAGCGAGCACAGGGAGCGTTGCGAGAACGCAAAGAGCCAAAGCTAGGTATGCCGATCGCCAACCCCACTCCGCACTGACTCGTTGAACGAGTGGAGGGACGATCGTTGCGCCGATTCCGATGCCGGTTAGAGCAATTCCAAGGGCGAGACCGCGAAGCCGATCGAACCAATTGACGATGATTCGGGCGTAGGTGGCCGGCGCGGTACACACTGCAGTCATTGCGATGAGCACACACATCGCATAGAAGTGCCAAAGATTTGGGGTCAAAAACCACATCGTAGTAAGCGTCAGGGAAAACGCCACGACTGCCGGAAGCAGGACCCGTCGAGGACCATAACGATCGATGAGCATGCCTGCGATAGGGGCCAATGCGGCGACCGAAAGACTCATGATGGTCGAGCCGACCGATATATCTCCGCGACCCCACCCGAAGGATTCGGATAAGGGCAGCACGAAGAGTCCGAAGGACAAGTAGGCCGCATTGCTGTATCCGAACGCGAGGCCGATCAGACAAGCAGTTAGCACCCACCAGCCATAAAAAAGACCAGGCCGCGGAATTGTGCCATCCGATCGATCTACAGTATTCACGGCTGGCTCTCCTGAAATTGGAATCAAATTTTAGAATGCAGCGACTGACCGTCGCAAGGAAAACTCGGGACAGCGACTAAATCAGTGTTTTTAGATAGTCCCGCAGCGACCGGCCGGGCCGACCCATGATTTTCTGGAAGGTATCGGTCTTGTGGCCAGGGGTGCGGCCGCTCGCGATTTCAGCGAAGAGTGTTGCGACCGCATCGGAGTGCCATTGGTTTCGGTGGAAGGGACGAATCGCCTCTTGGAACGCCTTGGGGTCGCAGTCGTCGTAGACCACCGGCTGACCGATCAATTCACCGATCACTTTCGCGACGTCATGGAAGGTCATCACGGGATCAGGTCCGGTGATGTCGTAGCACTGCCCGTGATGCCTCGTCTGATCGGCATCGGTGAGCACGTGGGCGATAAAAAGCCCTGCATCGTTGTTGTCTGTGACGGCGATCGTTCCTTTACCCATGGGCATGGACAGTTTTCCGGTCGCTCTGGCGGCCTTCTCGGAGCCGCGGAAGTTCTGCATATAGAAGCTCGGTCGCACGAAGGTCCACTTCATACCCGAGGCCATGATGGCGTCTTCGGCGGCGATATGAGCGAGCGGGATCGGGCTCGTGGTGCCGCGTACGGCTTCGGGCGAAGAGAGCTTGATGATCCAAGGTAGGCCGGCCTCTTTCGCCGTACGGATGAACGAGAGTTCGAGGCGCTCCTGAGTCTCGCCGTTGGGCAGGACTAGTAAGGCACGATCGATGCCTGCCAGAGCGCGGCGAATGGATTCGGCATCGTCGAAGTCGCCTTGTACGAGTTCGACGCCTTGCTCGGCCCAGGCGGTTACTTTGGTCAGATCGCGCACCAGTGCGCGGAATCGCACGCCCTGAGCCAGCAACGCCCGCGCCGTCGCTCCACCGATATTGCCCGTGATGCCCGTCAACAGAATCATGATCGACCCCCAAGTTTCGAGATGAGCCGCCCAAGGGGCGGCAATCGTTATCGTAACTGCCATTCTCGATGGCACCCTCGATCGCGAGGTCCGACGGCCGTTCTGCGGGGTCGGAAGATACGGACTGGGTCATTTCGAGGGTCGGACCTACAATCAACCGATGAGTATTACCATGAGTCAGCGCGGGTCTCCCGCCGTTGAAACCTTTTTTGATCCGCCGACCGGGACGTTCAGCCACGTGGTGTCGGATCCCGATCGCCGAGTCGCTGCGATCATCGACCCCGTCCTCGACTACGACCCCGCAACCCGACGCACGTCGACCGCCTCTGCAGAGAGGCTGCTCGATCATGTGCGTCGCGAGAATCTGCGCATCGAGTGGATTCTCGAGACTCACGCCCACGCGGACCATCTCACCTCAGCGCAGTGGCTGAAAGCCAGACTTCCCGGCTCGCGCGTAGGCATTGGCGAGGGGATCTGCCAGGTTCAACAGACCTTCAAGTCTCGGCTCAAGCTCGAAGTCGATTTCCCAACGGACGGACGTCAGTTCGATGCGCTCTCTAAGCCTGGCGATCGTTTTTCATTGGGTGAGCTGCACGTGGACGTCATCGCGACGCCGGGTCACACGCCCGACAGCGTCACCTATTTGATTGGCGATACCGCGTTCGTTGGCGATACGATTTTCGCGCCTCATTACGGAACGGCTCGTTGCGACTTCCCGGGAGGTGACGCCCGCACGCTCTATGGCTCGATGCAGCGGCTGCTGTCGCTACCGGAATCCACTCGAATATTTCTTTGTCACGATTACCCGGGCGAAGGGGTCGCACCGCAATACCTCACGAGTCCCATCGATCTTCGAGACAACAACATTCACCTGAAAGGTGGCGTGACGCTGGAGCAGTTCGTTGATATGCGAGAGAAGCGAGATGCCACGCTAAAAGCGCCGAAACTTCTCGAACCGTCGTTACGCGCCAACATCCGAGCTGGCCATTTGGAAGATCCTTACTTTAAGGACTAACACTCGGGTCAGACGTGGAGTTGATCAGGAGGTCAACCCCAGCATTGCCAGAATTTTGTATCCCGAAAAAACAAGGACTGCGGCGACGCCTGTCAGGAGAAAGACCAACACTTCCTTGGTCGAGTCCTTCATAGGTCTCGGGACGCGCTACCTCAAAGACTTTAATGTCGAGCGGCAGATGTCGAGATGCGACTCATCGAGACGTCCGTCTTTGGCCACTTCGACCACCGTTTCAAGAACGAGCGCAGCCATTTCGACATCGTTTCTCGTGCTAGTGAGTTCACAGCGGAGTTCTTTGATGAGTTTGTCTCGGGCATCGAGCTCGCGGATCAAGGGATCCCAGTGCGGAGCGCGGTGGCGCTCTAGCAGGGTATCGACGACGTCATCGTGCGTGCTGAGGTAATCAGCGTTGAAATTGGGAAGTCCGAAGTTGCGCAGGCTCGGGATGGCGGCAAGGGTGGATTCAGTGACCCGTTCGAATCCCATGCTCCATTCTGAGTATTGGCGCTCTGTGATTTCGTCACGTCGCAAAATCTTGATATCGCGATGTCGGGAATCTTTGGAGATACGCTCGATGAGCGGATCAACGACGGCGGCTTCGCCCTCGATCGACTGCAAGAAAGTGCCGTTACCAAAGAGCAGCATTCCCGTCAGCCCCTTGGCGGTGTTGTTACGGTGGCATTGGGAGAGCAGGCCAAGTAGCCCGTCGGCGGAGAGGGGCTCTGAGGCTTGGCTGAGGTAGGTGACGCGAATCATGAATTTGACCTTGGTTGATCGCCCGAATCGAGCTCAAGTTTACGGGACGCCGATCGCATTTTCGAAAGCATGCGCAACCCAAAGAGCCCGATCCCACCGATCAGGAGTATGAGAAGGCCGACCATGCCGAAAACCATTTCACTGAGAGAGAGCACCCGACGCTCCTCAACATCCCAACGTCCTATTGAGATCCGCATTGTCAACTAAAGTGGACAGAATCGCCAGTCTGAAGTTCGATTAATCAACCCAACGACAGATCAGGGCTGAAGCAGGAACCGAAGTGGTTCGTGGACTCGAGCGGCCCATGCTTTTTCGTTGTGACCTGCACCGTCGAAAACACGCGAAATAAAGCCCGGAGAGCCGTATCCAAGTTGGCTCATCAACGTATCGATGTTCGATTGAGCGAGATCGTAGAGCGCATCGAGTTCAGCGGTTCCCCGGTCCATGTAGATTCGTGTTGATGATGGGGCTGGCAATGCCCGACGGAGATACGCCATCAGAGCCGCCGGGATTTCTTTGTTTCGTTCATGGGTGCCGATCCAGTGGGGACTCAACGCTGCAGCACCCCCAAAAACTTGCGGATACTCACTCAACGCGTAAAGACTGATCAGGCCGCCCATGCTGGATCCCATGATGAACGTCGAGTCTTTTTCGGCGGCTGTGGGATAGCGACGATCGATTTCGGGTTTCACCACGTCGACGAGGAATTTCAGATAATCATCGGCAGCAGGTCTTCCGCCTAAGGCGCGCTCAACGAAGGAATCATGAAGTGCCCGCGGCTCGAGATAGTCGAGCGCAGCCTGAGGAAAGAATTCTGCATGTCGTCGAGCCGGGTCGTTATGAATTCCGACGATGATGAACTCCCTCACTTTCCCAGAGGCCATGAGCCGGATCGCCGCGCGGTTGACCTCCCAAGCTTGGCCGTTCCAAGTTCGACTTGGATCGAAGAGCATCTGACCGTCGTGCATATAGAGGACGGCATAGCGTTTGCGGTGGTCGAAGCTTGGCGGTAACCAGACCTCAATCTCTCGGGAGGCAATACCGCTTCCAGCCATTTTCGGGAGACGATCGACTCGACCCTCAGCATCGACCGCCTCGGCGATCGCGGGGAGTGCCAACACCCCGCCTATTGCGCCGAGTAAGCAGGTGACGGTTCGCCGGTGTAAATCAGGGTTGACGCTCATGATGATTTAGAGTGTACGAGGGTTTCGAGCCGTATCCGAGGGTCTCTGGTCGCGATACCATCAGGCCGGGAAGGGCATTTTCCCGACACGGAGGGGTTCGAGTCGTCCGTTTTTTGACGGAGCTCGTGGGTATATGTCCAGCAAGCCGCTCAAGGCAACGTCCATCGATATTGCGCACCGCGCAAACGTCTCGCAGGCCACGGTGTCTCGCGCGCTGCGAAATAGTCCACTCGTGCGCCCTGAGACGCGTCTGCGTATTCAGCAGATCGCCGACGAGATGCGTTATCGCGTTGACCGTAGCGCTGCCGGTCTCAGGTCGCGACGCAGCCGTACGCTTGCGCTGCTGTTGTTCGAAGAGTATTCGAGTGACGCGCAGATCAATCCCTTTTTTCTCAACATGCTTGGCCACATCACTCGCACAGCTGCTCGTCGCGGCTTCGATGTGCTCGTCTCGTTTCAACAGCAAAGCGAAGACTGGCACACCGATTACGAGTTGAGTAATCGAGCGGATGGTCTGATCTTGCTCGGCTATGGTGATTACACCACCTCCGCAGATCGACTTCGTCGTTTGACGGAATCGGGCGCGCATTTTGTCATTTGGGGTCCGGTCATCGAGGATCTGCACGGGCATTACCTCGGATGCGATAACGAACTCGGGACCCGACGGGCAACGGAACACCTTTTAACGCTTGGGCGGCGAAAGGTTGCATTTGCGGGAGGCGCTTCCGATCAGTGTCCAGAGTTCATGCAGCGTCATCGCGGCTATGAAGCCACGCTGCGCGCGGCGGGGCTTGAGCCGAATCCGCTGTTACGGATCGACGCGCAAAGCACGCCTGCCTCAGGCTATCAAGCGGGTTTGCAGTTGGTGAACTCTCGGCAACCTTTTGATGCGGTCATCGCAGCGAGCGACTTGATTGCCATTGGTGTCATTCGTGCACTGATGGATCATGGCCTGCGTGTGCCCGAGGATGTGTCGATCGTCGGGTTTGATGACATCGTCACCGCCAGCTACTACAACCCGCCGCTGACCACTGTCAGACAGGATACCCGTCGTGCTGGAGAGCGACTGGTCGAGAATCTCATTGAGTTGATTGACGGCGGTAGTGTTCAGTCCACTCTGATCGAACCTGCGCTCGTCATTCGCGGGAGTTGCGGCGGTCACCCTTCGGTATCGCGATCGTCCACACGTAAGGTGGCGAAGGCAGCGAGGAAGAGCAGTACTCCACCAGTCATCAAGGCGTAAATCGCTTCGCCGTCAAACACCCATCGCACCAGCAGTCCGAGCAAAGTCGCCGCCAGAATCTGCGGGATGACGATGAAAAAATTGAACATCCCCATGTAGACGCCCATTTTCGACGAGGGCAATGCTCCAGCCAGCATGGCGTAGGGCATGGCCAAGATGGACGACCACGCAAAGCCCACGCCGATCATCGGCAGGATGAGCCAACGCGGATCGTCAATGAAAACGAATGAAAATAGGCCGAGCCCGCCCAAGCTCAGACAGAGCATATGGGCACCACGTCGTCCGAGCCGTGTTGCAAGCGGCGTCAAAAGAAGCGCGGCCAGTGCAGCGACACCGTTGTAGGTAGCGAACAGCACGCCGACCCAATCTGCGCCGTCGTTATACGCAGCGGAATTGACGTCGCTGGTCCCGTAGTGGTGCGAGGTCACTCCGGGAGTGGTGTAGATCCACATCGAAAACAAGGCGAACCAAGTGAGAAACTGAACTACGGCCAATTGGCGCATGACTTTGGGCATGTTGACGAAGTCGTGCGTCAGGGTGGCGATCATCCCTTTGGTCTCCGCAGTCTGCGGGACATCAAGAGCATCCTCGAACGAGCGCATCGTCTCCGGGGGATACTCCCGCGTCCTGATCGCCGTCCATCCGACCGCCCCAAGGAAAACAAAAGCGCCCAGATAGAACGACCACTTGACGCTTTCAGGAACGCTTCCGTCCGCCGTCGTGTTGGAGACGTCGAACCAATTTGTGAGCATCCAAGGCAAAGCCGAAGCGATGATGGCGCCGACACCAATGAACCAGCTTTGCATCGCATAGCCGAGCGCCCGCTGACGATTGGGCAACATATCGCCGACCAGAGTCCGAAAGGGCTCCATGGAGACGTTGATGGAGGCGTCGAGGATCCAGAGCATGCCGGCGGCAATCCATAGCGTGGGGCTATTCGGCATGACGATGAGGGCTGCAGTCGATAACAGCGCCCCGTATAAAAAGTACGGCTTTCGTCGCCCGAGGCGATTCCAGGTGCGATCGCTGTAATAGCCGACGATGGGTTGGACGATGAGCCCTGTAACCGGCGCTGCCAACCAAAGCAAGGGTAGAGCGTCGATCGATGCGCCGAGAGATTGGAAAATACGACTGACGTTGGCGTTCTGGAGGGCAAATCCGAATTGGATGCCCATGAATCCAAAGCACATGTTCCAGACATGCCAGAAGCTTAGAGCTGGCTTTTTCATTTTTTGGTCCCCCCAGAGCGAGTGTCTGCGCCGTGTAGTGGCTAGACAATTAAATGTAATCGTATTCAGCATAGCTCTTCTGCGAGGATCGAAAACAATCACGGGATGTAGTTTGGGTTGCGCTGCATGGGGGAGCGCACCCGGGGGAGCTCTGGATGCTCGATGAAAAGCTTTCAGGGGCGGTCGACCTTGAGTCAACACCATCTGCTCGATCTGCGTCAGCAGAGTGGTGGCGAAGTGCCGTCATTTATCAGGTTTATCCGCGAAGTTTCGCGGACAGTAACGGTGATGGAACGGGTGATTTACCCGGGCTCATCGGCAAGCTCGATTACATCGCCAGTTTGGGTGTTGATGCGATTTGGGTTTCGCCGTTCTATCGGTCGCCGATGGACGACTTCGGGTATGACATCAGCGACTATCGGGATGTCGACCCGGTGTTCGGAACCCTAACCGATTTTGACCGCTTGCTCAGTGAAAGCCATCGACGGGGATTACGCGTCATCGTCGATCAGGTGTTGAGTCATAGCTCCGATCGCCATCCTTGGTTTGAGGAAAGCCGGCGTAGCCGGGACAATCCTAAAGCGGATTGGTATGTGTGGGCCGATCCACTCCCAGACGGCACACCACCGAACAACTGGTTATCCATCTTCGGCGGCTCGGCATGGCAGTGGGAGCCCCGGCGAGGCCAGTACTACCTACATAATTTTTTGGTCAGTCAACCTGACCTCAATTACCACAACCCTGACGTGGCAAAGCAGATGCTCGCTGAAGCGGAGTTTTGGCTTCGCCGCGGTATCGACGGATTTCGTCTCGATGCGATCAACTTCTGCTTTCATGACGCGAAGCTCAGGAGTAATCCGCCCAAGCCTGAGGCCGAGCGCAAAGGACGCGGGTACACGATCGATAACCCCTATGCGGCTCAGTATCACCTCTACGACAACACGCAGCCGGAGACCTTGGCTTTCATCGAGCGGTTGCGTGATTTGGTCGATCGCTATCCCGGCGTAATGACGCTTGGGGAAATCTCCTCCGAGGATCCGGTCGCCGCCGTGCGTGACTACACACTCGGAGACCGTCGCCTGCACTCCGCCTATTGTTTTGAGTTGCTGGTCGATCGCTTCTCGACGGCACACCTCAGAGACGTCTTTATGCAGCTCTCGGAGCGTGCGCCAGACTATTGGCCGTGTTGGGCGGTCGGTAATCACGATGTCGCCCGCGTGGTATCGCGATGGGCCCAACAGGGAATCGATAACGTCGAGCGTGCAAAGCTGATGAATGCTTTCTTGCTCTCGTTGCGGGGGACGGCGTGCACTTATCAGGGCGAGGAGCTCGGTCTTTCTGAGGCCGAGGTTCCTCGTGAACTGCTGAAAGATCCTTATGGGATCGCCTTTTGGCCTGCATTCAAGGGGCGAGACGGGTGTCGAACGCCTATGCCTTGGGAGTCCGAGCTGGATCATGGCGGTTTCTCTCGCGGTCAGCCTTGGCTCCCGATACCCGAAACGCATCGGCGAAGTGCCGTGTCGGCGCAGGAATCCGACCGCAGCTCCGTTCTCAATGCCTACCGGACGATGGTGAAGTTTCGTCGGGCACAGCCAGCACTACGCTGGGGATCCATGAGTGTTCTGCCCTCGCAGGATGAGGTCATCGCGATCGTCCGTGAGTTCGATGGGCAGTCGATCATCGCTGCGTTCAATTTCGGAGTGACTCGAGTTCCATTGACGCTGCCCGCACACACACGGGTCGAGGCGCTGACAGGACACGGTTTTGAGCCCTGTCGCATCGGGCCAGGGGCAGTGGAATTGCCGCCCGCTGGTGTTTTCTTTGGCGTGCTGCGTAAAAGCAAGAACTAACGCAGCATCAGAATAGGGGGGGGTTATGCTTACGAGCCTCGACTGGCTAGTCGTTCTGGCCTATTTCGCCGTCGTGTTTTTGGTGGCTTTCGGGGTGTCTCGCAAGCGGGAGACACGAGAATCGGCCGCTGGCTACTTTTTGGGAAATCGAAACGCCGGGTGGTTCATCGTCGGGGCGTCGCTGTTCGCGTCGAATATTGGTTCCGAGCACCTCGTCGGATTGGCAGGGACAGGCGCCGCGAGCGGTGTCGCAGTGGCTCAGTTCGAAATCCTTGCGTCACTGATCCTGCTGATCTTGGGCTGGTTTTTCGTCCCCTTCTACTTGCGTAGCGGGGTGTACACCATGCCCGAGTTTCTGGAGCGACGTTATTCGCCGGCGACTCGTTGGTATCTCGCGGCGATTTCTATCGTTGGTTACGTCATGACGAAGATTTCCGTCACGATTTTCGCAGGTGGAATCGTCTTTGAAGCCTTGATGGGCATCGACTTCTGGACCGGCGCATTCATCGTAGTCATTGCGACGGGCCTTTATACGGTGTTCGGTGGCATGCGGGCCGTGCTGTACACCGACATGATGCAGATGTTCGTGATGCTGGCCGGGGCGGGTCTCGTTACCTGGTTCGGTTTGCAGGCGGTCGGCGGTTGGGACGCGATGGCGGCGGAGGCGGGAGCAGATTTCCTCGATATGTGGAAGCCTGCGACAGACCCTAACTTCCCGTGGACGGGCATTCTCCTCGGCGCCCCCATCTTGGGTGTTTGGTATTGGTGTACCGACCAATTCATCGTGCAGCGCGTGCTGGCGGCGCGAAACATTCAAGAGGCTCGGCGTGGCGCAATCTTTGCGGGCTTTCTCAAGCTACTGCCGCTCTTCATCTTCGTCGTACCCGGGATCATTGCGTACGTGCTGGCTGCGCGCGGGGAGATCACCTTGTCCTCACCCGACGCCGCATTGCCGACGTTGGTTGCCGCGCTGCTCCCGGAGGGTGTGCGCGGACTCGTCGTGGCGGGCCTCTTGGCTGCGCTCATGAGCTCACTGTCGTCGGTGTTCAATTCCTGCTCGACCCTGGTCACCTGGGACGTCTACCGAAAACTCAAACCGCAGGCTCCAGAGCGAGAACTCGTCGTGGTCGGACAGGCCGCGACGCTCGTCATGGTGGGGTTCGGGCTCGCTTGGATTCCGATGATGCAGCTGATTTCAGGTCAGCTTTATCAGTACTTGCAGAGCGTTCAGGCGTATATCTCGCCGCCGATTGCAGCCGTGTTTCTGATCGGCATCTTCTGGCGGCGGGTGAACTCGCAGGGCGCTTTGGCGGCCTTGTTAACGGGATTTGTCGTCGGCATGACCCGTTTGGTGCTCGAGCTCAATCGAGACTTGGTTGGAGACGGCTGGATCGGCTGGTTCACGACCATGAATTTCTTGCACTTCGCCATCTTCCTGTTCGTCGTGTGCGCGTCGGTTCTCGTTCTGGTGAGCCTTGCGACTCCTCCGCCGTCTGCCGACCAAGTGGACACTTTGACGGTCGGCTCCGAGGTGACCCCTCGCGGGGAGGCCGCTCCGGGGTACCGAGTCGATGCCCTCGCGACGCTTGGCTTGATCGCCTTGGTAGCGATGATCTGGTGGATTTTCAGATAACGAGGAATGTCTGAAATCGTATTCATCTGGGGCGTCACACGGACGTCATGCAAGTATTGAGGTAGGGCTTTTGTTTTTTGGTTCGAAGAAGAATTCACAGGGGGAGCGACCAATCTATGTCGAAGCCATTCCAACGTCATCCGCGCAGTGCGCTGTCGTTGGCCGTTGCCGCGGCCATCGCCATGTCCAACAACGCGGCGGCGCAGCAGGCATCGCCTGACGACGGTCTCGTTGAAGTCACGATCACCGGCATCCGAGCGGCGATCGAGACGGCCATCGCAGCCAAGAAAGAATCCGAATCGATCGTCGAGGTAGTCTCAGCCGAAGATATCGGTAAGTTGCCTGACACCAGCATCGCGGAGTCCATCGCGCGACTTCCAGGTGTCGCCGCGCAGCGTACCGGTGGCCGTGCATCACAGATTTCGATCCGTGGCTTCGGACCCGACTTCACGACGGGCTTGCTCAACGGACGCCAGCAGGTGTCGGTGGGCGACAGCCGCGCGGTCGAGTACGACCAATATCCTTCCGAGCTCGTCAGCCAAGTCGATGTCGTGAAGTCCACCGATGCGTCGTTGGTCGGTCAGGGTCTCGCCGGTACGGTGAACATCCAGACGGTCCGGCCGCTCAGCCGCGACAATCGAACCATCGCCGCCAATTATCGGAAGCAGAAGCTGGGTGTCGGCACCATCGCTGAGGGTGATGGCGAGCGTTTCAACCTCGCGTACATCGATCAGTTGGCCGATGGCAAGGTCGGTATTGCGGTCGGTATCGCTCGTCTCGATGAAACCGGACCGACGACTTCGCGCTTCGAGTCATGGGGCGGTGGTCAGGCGACTTTCGGCGGTGCGAATGTCAACGTGCCGTACAACGGTTTTAATGCGTGGGCTGATCAGACGACTCAACGTCGCGATGGTGCGATGGCTGTTCTTGAGTTCGAGCCGTCCGATGACTTCAAGAGCACGGTTGATCTCTTTTACGCAGAGTTCACCAGTCTCACGGCCACCAAGGGTTTCCAGGCACCGCTCAACGATTCGTGGAACGGTAATCCCGGCAACTACGACTCTGGCGGGCAGTTGACGGCGGCAACGGTCAGCGGTGGTAACGCCACGGCCGGCACCTTCAACAATGTTCGTGCCGTCGTGCGTAACGATGCGAGCAACAACGTGGATGAGCTGAGTTCGATCGGCTGGAGCACGGAGTTCAAGGCGGGTGATTTCACGGTCACCACCGACCTGTCGTACTCCAAGGCCGAGAAGAACGGCGGCATCCTCGAGACGACGGCGGGTACCGCGCAGTCGACGCTTGGCACGGCACGGCTCGACTCGATTCAGTTCACGAGCGCTGGGGTGTTCACCCCCGGAATCGATTATTCCAATCGCTCGATCATCAAACTGACCGACGTCCAAGGTTGGGGAGGCGGACCGGCGATCGCGCAGGCAGGTTACTCCAAACTGCCCTTCGTATCGGATGAAGTGAAGTCCTTGCGCTTCGATGTTTCGAAGGACGTCGAGGGCGGTTTCTTCTCGAGTGTTGAGGCGGGTCTCGACTACACGACCCGTGAGAAGCAGCGTTCGTACACGGAAGGACGTCTCGTGATCGCCTCGGGTGGTCCGCTGGCCTCGGCTGAAATGCCGGGGACGGGAACGGCGACCGTCAACGGCATCAAGATCGCGACCTTCAATCCGGTCGGTACGATCGGATCGATCTACCGTATCGAGGCCAAGCGCGTTCCGGACATCTACAACAAGGACTGGACGGTTGAAGAGAAGCTGCTGACGGCCCACGTGAAGGGCAATATCGAGGGCACGCTCTTCGATAAACCCGTGCGCGGTAACCTGGGTGTGCAGCTCATCAACACCGATCAGAGCTCGACGGCGTTCAATGTGAGCCGTTCGGCGACTTGCGTTAGCGACGTATGTCCGGCCAAGGAAAACACCGACGGTGACAAGTTCCTCGACGTATTGCCGAGCCTCAACTTGATCATGGACATGGGTGACGATCAGCAGTTGCGCTTCAGTCTGGCTCGTCAGATGGCGAGACCGACACTCAACGACATGCGCGCGAGCTTCGACTTCGGTTACGACCCGGGCCAGAACCGGTTGGGTGGTGGCGGTGGCAACCCCGCGTTGAAACCCTTCCGTGCAACGGCTCTCGACCTTCGTTACGAGAAGTACTTCGGAACGCGTGCCTATGTGGGTGCTGCAGCCTTCTACAAGAAGCTCAACACCTACATCGTTCGTGTGCCGAACACAGCCTTCGACTTCACGTCCTACATCACCGCGAGTTCTGGTATTCCGGCGACCGCACCGAAGGTGGGTACCTTCACTCAGCCGGTCAACGGCTCGGGTGGGGATATCACGGGTCTCGAGCTCTCTGGTTCGTTCCCGTTGAACATGGTGGCGGATTTCCTCGATGGGTTCGGTATCGAGGCGGGCTATGCCTATACCGATAGTCAGATCACGCTGCCCACCGGGGGCGTGACGGTGGACCAGATCGTGACCAATACGATCCCGCTGCCGGGACTGTCCGAGAACGTGGCCGACCTGACGATCTACTTCGCCAAGGCGGGCTTCGAAGCTCGCTTGGCGCAGCGATATCGTTCGAGCTTCGTGGGTGAGGTATCGAGCTTCACGGGCGATCGTCAGCTGTCGTACATCAAGAGTGAGACGATCCTCGATGGACAGTTGAGCTACGAGTTCCAGTCAGGCTTTGCCAAGGGGCTGCAGCTGCAGTTCCAGGCCCAAAACCTGACCAACGAACCGTTCGTTCGCTATCGTGACAACGAGAGCAACATCATCGAGCGTGTGAAGTACGGTAAGACGTACCTGTTCGGCGTCAATTACCGCTATTGATTGATTGGGCTAGCGTTGCCCACCGGGATCGGTAAGATCCCGGTGGGCACGTGATTTTTGGTGGGGTTGGAATGTCGCTGGGACGCGGGTAATCCACTCATGGATTCGAGACTCCTGCGCACGATCGTCATCGTCGGCGGCGGCACGGCGGGCTGGATGGCCGCTGCCGCGTTCTCCAAGATTTTGCAGGGTCGTTATCGCATTCGGCTTGTCGAGTCCGAGGAAATCGGAACCGTGGGCGTTGGCGAGGCCACCATCCCGATGATCCGGCTGTTCAACCAGGTCGTGGGTATCGACGAAAACGAAATGCTGCGTGCCACGCAAGGCACGTTCAAGATGGGCATCGAGTTCGTCAACTGGTGGCGGCGTGGCGAGAAGTACATGCACGCCTTTGGTCGAGTGGGTCAGGAGCTCTCGACCGTCAACTTCGAACATTACTGGCGTCGCATGCACCATCTCGGTCGAGCGGCTGACCTTGAGGAATACTCGATCGACTGCATGGCGTCGCGTGAAAATCGATTCATGCGACCGCCGCCGGATATGGCCGGATCCCCGCTGGCCGATATCAACTACGCATTCCATTTCGACGCGAGTCTCTATGCTCGATTCCTGCGCACTCGAAGTGAGGCGGCAGGCGTCGAGAGGGTCGAGGGAAAGATCTCTGGCGTCGAGCTCAGACCCGATAACGGCTTCATCGCGGCGGTCCATATGGCCGATGGACGACGGATCGATGGGGAGCTCTTCATCGACTGTTCAGGCTTTCGTGGCTTGCTCATCGAACAAACGTTGCGTACAGGTTTCGAAGATTGGAGCGAGTGGTTACCGAACGATCGCGCGGTGGCGGTGCCGTGTACGTCAGCCAAGGTGTTGCTGCCGTACACCCGATCTACCGCGCACGCCGCCGGGTGGCAGTGGCGAATTCCCTTGCAGCACCGAATCGGCAACGGTCATGTCTTTTGCAGTCGGTACATGAGTGAGGACGAGGCGACTTCGATTCTCGTCAATAATCTTGATGGTACGCCGACGGCGGATCCTCGCACGTTGCGCTTCACCGCCGGTATGCGCAAGCTTGCCTGGAATCGTAATGTCATCGCAGTCGGTCTCGCGAGCGGATTCCTCGAGCCGCTCGAGTCGACCAGTATTCACCTTGTGCAGACGATGATTGCGCGGACGATCGCTTGGTTCCCAGACAAGGGTTTCAATCAAGCCGACATCGACGAGTTCAATCGTCAGTCACGCTTCGAGTACGAAAAGATCCGCGACTTCATCATCCTGCATTATCACGCGACCGAGCGTGACGATTCTCCTTATTGGGATTATTGCCGCACGATGCGCATTCCCGAGTCCCTGCGGCACAAGATGGACATCTACCTCAATCATGGGCGTACCGTTCGCGAGGGGAATGAACTCTTTGCCGAGGTGTCGTGGTTGCAGGTGATGCATGGGCAGGGAATGCGGCCGACGGCGTGGCACCCGCTTGCCGACGTATTACCTGAAGATGAAGTCGCTCGATATCTCGAAAACATCCGGCAAACCATCCTTAAGTGCGTTGCTGTGATGCCCGAGCACTCAGAGTTTATTCGGCAGAACTGCGCAGCAACCCACTGATCGAAAGGTTGACCTCGCAGTCCTCGATTCTTCCGCGCGAGGTCGCGGATCCAAAACGGAGGCGGTATGAAGGAGCGAACACCAGTAGTTTGGTATGGATCGTGGGCGATACGGATCCTCGCTCTGTTGACCTCTTCAATTGGCGTAGCCTCGGCCGCCTCGCTCGAATCGATTCGTGCTCGTGCCCCTGAACGTGAAGTCATCTACTTCATGCTTCCCGATCGTTTTGAAAATGGAGATCCGACAAATGATCGAGGTGGACTCAAGGGAGACCGGCTGCGCACCGGGTTCGATCCGACGTCCAAAGGGTTTTACAACGGGGGCGATCTAAAGGGGCTCATCTCTCGACTGGATTACATTCAAGGTCTCGGCGCGACAGCGATTTGGCTTGGACCGATTTACAAGAACAAGCCGGTACAGGGCGCACCGGGCCAGGAGTCCGCGGGCTATCACGGCTACTGGATCACGGACTTCACGACGGTTGATCCGCATTTCGGAACCGATGATGAGCTGAGGCAGTTGATCGATGCGCTGCGAGCGCGCGGGATGAAAATCTACCTCGATATCATCACGAACCATACGGCTGACGTCATCGCGTATCGTGAATGCCCGACAAGCGAGTGCCCTTACCGAGCGCGCGCGGATTATCCGTACTCGCGACGCGGCGGCCCGGCGGGCGAGCCGATCAATGAGGGTTTTGCAGGGGACGGTCCGCGGCATCAAACCACAGAGAACTTCGCCAAGCTGACTCGCGCTGATTTCGCCTATACGCCGTTCGTACCGCGCGGTGAGGAGTCCGTGAAGGTTCCGAAATGGCTTAACGATCCCATCTGGTACCACAACCGCGGCAATACGACGTTTTCAGGTGAGAGCAACGACATGGGAGACTTTGTCGGCCTCGATGATCTGATGACGGAAAACCCGCATGTCGTGCAAGGGTTCATCGACATATTCGGAAACTGGATCGATCGCTATGGCATCGACGGCTTCCGAATTGATACGGCGAAGCATGTCAATGACGAATTCTGGCGGGCATTTACCCCGGCGATGCTCGATCGCGCCAACCAGCGCGGCATCCCCAATTTTCATATCTTTGGTGAGGTCTTCACGGACTCACCCACGGATGTTTCGTTGCTTGCGAGATATACGCGATCGGCTGGTTTGCCGACTGTTCTCGATTTCGCATTTGCTGCCGCAGTTCGCGAGACGATAGCCGGCGATGCGAGCACGGATATGCTGGCGAGACTTTTCGCGGACGATGTGCTCTATGAAGGTGGCGCCGATACCGCGCTACGTTCGCCGACGTTCATCAGTAACCACGACTTCGGACGATTTTCGCATTTCATCTTCAAGAAGCGTCCTAATGTCTCCCTCGAGGAAGCACTTGCACGGGTCAAGCTCGCACACGCTATGTTGTTGACACTGCGCGGCGTACCTACGCTCTATTCGGGTGATGAGCAGGGTTTCGTAGGCCTCGGTGGTGATCAGTCGGCGCGCCAACCGCTTTTTGCGAGTCGGGTCGCGGAGTATTTGGCACAGCCCATTCTCGGATCGTCGACGACGCATGCTCAAGATCATTTCAATACCGATCATCCGCTCTACACATTGATTGCTCGGCTCTCGACGCTGCGTACCGCTCATGCCGCGTTGCACTCGGGTCGGCAAGAGACTCGTCGATACACCGAGGGTAAACCCGGAATCTTCGCCGTTTCGCGATTCGATCCGGTCAGCGGCGGAGAATATGTGATTGCGTTCAACACATCGGCCTCGCCCATCGTGACGCAAGTGCAGGTCGAGACCACTTCGTTGACGTTCGACTCGCTCGAGGGTCGTTGTGAGTCGAAAGCGAGCGCGCCCGGAAGCCTCAAGATGTCTTTACCGGCCTTCGGTTTTGCGGTGTGTGCCGCGAGAGGAGATCGATGATGTCGACGTATCACCTTTCGAAGGCTCTGGCGATCTCTGCCCTGGCCCTCATGTGGGCCATGCCGATTGATGCAGCGGATGTCGCCTCGGTCGACTCCCCCGGCAAGGTACTGCGCGTCACGGTTTCGATCAACGGTGAGGGCAGAGTCGCTTACCGTGTCGATCGAAAAGGAAAACCCGTTGTTGGTGAGTCTCGACTCGGATTCATCTTTGCGGATGCACCCAAGTTCGAGCGCAATTTTTCGATGGTGGAGCAGGTCACTCGCTCAGTCGATGACACTTGGGAGCAGCCCTGGGGCGAGCGGCGTTTTGTTCGGGATCGTCATAACGAGTTACTGGTACGTTTAAGAGAGACGAAGGCGCCCGTGCCGGCCTCGGCCGCGCGTGAATTCACGGTCGTGTTCCGAGTCTTCGATGACGGACTCGGTTTTCGATATGAGTTTCCAGATCAGAGTGCGCTCAAGCAAGTCAACATCACCGACGAGCTCACTGAGTTTCACCTGATCGATGCGCAGACGGCCTGGTGGATTCCGGCGGGGGAGTGGAACCGTTACGAATATCTCTACAACCGGACGGCAGCGACGGAAGTTGGACAGGCACACACTCCAGCCACGTTCCGTACGTCAGAGGGTTTACACATCGCGGTTCACGAGGCCGCGCTCGTCGATTATTCGGCGATGTGGTTACGTCGGGGCGAAGAGACTCGATTCAAGGCGACGCTCTCGCCTGCGGCGACGGGCCCGAGAGTTCGCAGGACAGCGCCCTTCAATACGCCTTGGCGAACCCTGCAGATCGCCGATCGGGCAGCGGGGCTTTACATGTCGGATCTCATCCTCAATCTCAACGAGCCGAACGTACTCGGAGACGTGTCGTGGGTGAAGCCGCACAAGTACGTTGGGATTTGGTGGAGCTTGCACCTCGATACGGAATCTTGGTCATCAGGCCCCAAGCATGGGGCGACGACGGCGAATGCTAAGCGCTACATCGACTTTGCCGCAGCGAATGGATTCAGAAGTGTTCTCATCGAGGGTTGGAACGTCGGGTGGGAGGCAGACTGGTTCGCGAATGGTGATTCGTTCGACTTTACGAAGGCCTATCCGGATTTCGATATTGAAGCCGTTGCTGCCTATGGAAAGAAGCGCGGTGTGCGCATCATGGGACATCACGAGACGTCGGGCTTCGCGTCGCACTATGAGGCGCAGCTTGGAGCCGCGCTCGATATGAGCGCACGCCTCGGTATCGAGGCGATCAAGACGGGATATGTCGCGGATGCAGGGGGCGCGAAGTTCGTCGATCCCGATGGATCAGTGCGCTTCGAATATCACGATGGTCAGGCCATGTCTCGTCATCATCTCAAGGTGGTCACCGAGGCGGCCAAGCGACGTATCGCCATCAATCCGCACGAACCGATCAAGGACACGGGACTGCGCAGGACCTATCCCAACTGGGTATCTCGCGAAGGTGCTCGGGGGATGGAGTACAACGCCTGGGGTGTACCGCCCAATCCCCCTGAGCACGAGGCCACATTGTTCTTTACGCGTATGTTGTCGGGACCCATGGATTTCACTCCCGGCGTCTTGAGCCTCGTGGGTCGCGGCGGTCAGAAGTTTCAATCGACGCTCGCCAAGCAGCTTGCGCAGTACGTCGTGCTCTATAGCCCCATCCAGATGGTCGCGGATCTCCCGGAGAACTATGAGCGGTACCCAGGACCGTTTCAGTTCATCAAAGATGTGCCGGTCGATTGGCATGACACCTTGGTGATCGATGGTGAGGTTGGAGATTTTGTGACTGTTGCTCGCAAGGATCGAGCCAGTGAAGACTGGTATGTCGGCGGAGTCACGGACGAGGCCGCCCGGACGCTTCTTGTGTCGCTCGACTTTTTGACGCCTGGAAAGCGCTATCGCGCCCGGGTGTATCGCGATGGAGACGATGCCAGCTGGCAGACCAATCCACACTCGATCATCATCGAAACGCGTCTGGCCAAGTACGGCGATCGCTTCGAGATTCCCGTCGCGCAGGGTGGCGGTTTTGCCATTCGACTCGAGGCCCTTCGATGAACATAGCTGGCAGACTAATCGCGCTCATCGCACTGGCGGGGTTGACACTCGTCGCGTGTGATTCGAGATCGGGCGACGAAGACCCGTCGCGTCATACGCCTGAAACGCTGGTCAAGATCACGCCGCCGGACTGGACACGCGATGCGGTCATTTATCAGGTCAACATCCGACAGTTCACATCCGAAGGCACGTTGGTTGCAGCCGAGGCACAGTTACCCCGCCTCAAAGAACTCGGCGTCGATATCTTGTGGTTGATGCCGATCCATCCCATCGGTGAAAAAAATCGCAAGGGCACGCTGGGTAGCCCGTATGCCGTGCGTGATTACCGTGCCGTGAATCCGGAGTTCGGGACAATCGACGACCTGAAGCGATTCGTCGCCCGCGCTCAGGCCCTCGGAATGCGTGTGATCCTCGATTGGGTTGCCAATCACAGTGCGTGGGACAACCCGCTCGTGACCCAGCATCCGGACTGGTACGAGCGAGACTGGAAAGGCGATTTTCATCCGACGTCTTGGTGGGATTGGTCGGACATCATCGAATTCGACTATTCGAAGCGCGAGCTTCGTGCATACATGGCGGATGCCATGGCGTTTTGGGTGCGCGATGTCGGCGTCGATGGTTTCCGTTGTGATGTCGCCGCCTATGTGCCGATCGACTTCTGGAATGACGTTCGTCGGGAGCTCGATGCCATCAAACCGGTCTTTATGCTTGCCGAGGCCGCCTCCCGCGATATGCACTACGAAGCCTTTGATGCGACCTATGGCTGGGGGCTGCACTCTGCACTCCACGATGTCGCGCGTAAGGGTGCGAGCGTCGATTCACTCGCGGGGCATTACTCAGAGCAAGATAATCTCTTCCCGCGCGGCAGCATGCGTATGGTGTTCACCAGCAACCACGACAAAAATTCCTGGGAGGGAACTGAGTTCGAGATGTTCGGTGAGGGCGTGCGAGCAGCGATCGTCCTGACGTTCGTAGGTGATGGAATACCGCTGATCTACAACGGCCAGGAGGCGGGTCTCAACAAGCGACTTGCATTCTTCGAGCGAGATCCGATCGAGTGGAAAGCCCATCCCCATGAGGCCTTGTTCAAGCAGCTCATCGAACTCAAGACCCGTCACCGCGCGCTCCATAACGGGCCTTGGGGTGCGCGGATGGTTCGAATCACCAATGATTCACCCCAACGGGTTCTCTCGTTCGTTCGCACTAACGACAGCGAGAAGGTATTGGCAGTCTTCAACTTTTCGGCGGAGCCGAGAACTGTTCGACTGAAGGAAAAGCTCGCGCACGGTGAGTACGTCGAGTATTTCTCGCGCGAAGAGCGGGTCATTGGCGAGGAGACCTCAATCGAGCTTTCCCCTTGGGGCTTCGCGGTATTCACGTATCAGTCATCGACGGACTCGCGCTAGATGACGGTCAGTGAGCTTTATCTTCTCGCACTGCTGATCATCTTCACGGTGCCTTTCCTCGTCTGGCGTTTTGGCCGGACGGATCACTTTGCGCCGCTGGTCGTCGTACAGATCGTCACCGGAATCTTGCTCGGCCCCGGCGTACTCGGCGCATGGTTACCCGAGTATTACGAGTTCATCTTCACGCCACCTGTCGTCCAGTCTCTCAATGCCGTCGCGCTTTGGGCGGTGATGCTCTTCGTATTTCTGGCCGGGCTCGAACTTGATCTGCGCAGCGCATGGCGTGAGCGGCGGGACAGTGCCATTGCAGCGGGCTTCGCCCTCGTTACCCCTCTTTGTGCCGGTGCGCTCGTCGCCGTATGGCTGATCGGGGACGGCGGTTGGATCGGATCGAACGCGGACGGTTGGCAGTTCATCCTCGGTATCGGCATGGCCTCTGCGGTGACGGCGCTGCCGATCCTTGCGCTGTTCCTTGAGCGTCTGCAGTTGTTGAAGAAACCTCTCGGCCAACGGATCCTGCGTTATGCGAGCCTCGACGACATCCTGATCTGGGGCGTACTGGCCTTGATCCTCACTGATTGGGCACGTCTCGGAAAGCAGGGTGTATTCCTTGCTGCATTCGCGATCGTGGCGATCGCGATCCGTCGTTTGATGCCGCGTATCAGCCTAGCTGATCGCTGGTATGTATCGCTCATCTGGTTGGCGGCTTGCGGCTTGGGGGCGGATTGGTGCGGCTTACACTTCATGGTCGGAGCGTTTCTGGCAGGCGCCGTGCTCGATCATGAATGGCTGGGTGAGGACGAGCTTGCAATGGCCCGGAGACTCGTTCTGCTGCTGTTGATGCCCGTGTTCTTTCTGAGCACTGGCCTGAGAACAAACTGGGAAATGGGGGGGTTCGCGGTGATCATGACGGCGGGTCTGTTGTTACTCGCCTCCGTAGGTGGCAAGTTACTCGGTATTCGTCTTGCGGGGCGGGTACTCGGATGGACTCCGCTTGATGCAAAGATCATCGGCTGGTTATTGCAGACGAAAGCGCTCATTGAGATCATCTTCGCGAGCGTGCTCCTCGATCGCCAGGTGATCTCCTCGGCGACGTTCACGGCACTTTTGCTTATGGCTATCGCCAGTACCATGTTGACGATTCCGCGAGTCTCGCCTCTGCTGCGAGCGCGGGGAACGAGCACCGAGTAACTTGTCTGATGTCGACTCTCAACTCATCTTTTCAGAACTGGTGGCTCGTCGGTGATATCGGCGGCACGAATGCGCGTTTTGCTCTGTACGACGGAACTGATGCGAGGATTGGTGAGGGGAGACTCATTGGACGAGAGACCTTGGCGGCCAGTGAGTTCGAAAAATTTGCTGATGCAGTCGCGGTCTTTTTACAGAGGGCTGGAGTCGATGCCGAAAATCTGTGTGGCGCCAGCCTCGCCGTGGCGTGTCCGCTCGGAGGAGAGGACATCCGTTTCACCAACTCCCCGTGGCAATTTTCGCCAAGCATCTTGCAGCAAACGCTGCGACTGAGGCATTTGACGCTTGTCAATGATTTCGAGGCGCTGGCACTCAGCGTCCCTCGAATGGCGGCATCAAGTCTGCTCACGATTCGAGAGGGAGGGTTATCCGAGAGCAGTGCTAAGTTGGTATTAGGTCCCGGCACAGGACTGGGCGTGGCGGGCATCGTGCCGATTGCAGCCGGTAATGGCGTGAGCTGGCGCCCGATTCCCGGCGAGGGCGGGCATGTTGCCTTCGCTCCTCTCGATGATTTTGAAGTCGACCTGCTTCGTCATCTTCGCTCTCGTCATGCTCGCGTCTCGGTCGAGCGCATCGTCTGCGGCGACGGGCTCGTGGCGCTACATGGTTTCTTGATGACGCTGTCGGGAAAGAGTCTATCGTCGGCGCCGACGGCGGCGGCGATTGCCAAGTCCGCGCTAGAGGGTGATTCGATCGCCCGAGATGCCGTCATGCGGTTCTTAGCGATCCTCGGGAGCTTTGCAGGAGACTGTGCCTTGCTCTTCTCCGCTCGCGGGGGTGTTTATTTTGGGGGTGGCGTCCTCCCTAAACTCTGGCCGATGGTGGCAGACAGTCCGCTGATCGAAAGATTCGATGCCAAGGGTCGGATGACATCCTGGATCTCGAAGATTCCTCTCAAGCTGATTCATGATGACTCGGCGGCCCTGCGCGGCGCTGCCATCGCCGTCGATCAACGTTGAAACCTGTCGCTCGATCGGCTCAAATCGGATCTATGACCCGTCAATCTGCGCTCGATCGTTTTCTCGATGTCGTCGAACGGGGCGGTAACGCCCTTCCTCACCCGGCGACCCTTTTTGCCTTGTTGGCACTGTTCGTGGTGATTGCATCTTGGTTTGCCTCGTTGGCAGGCCTTGCCGTGCAACACCCCACCACTGGCGCCACCGTTACGGCGGTCAATCTTCTGAGCCTTGAGGGCTTACATCGCATCCTGACGAGTCTCGTGACCAACTTCACGAGCTTCGCACCCCTTGGCACCGTGCTTGTCGCCTTGATCGGTATCGGCGTGGCGGAGCACTCTGGGCTCATCGGTGCCGCACTACGCAAGTTGGTACTTGCCGCGCCGCGCTCCTTGCTGACGCCGATTGTGGTCTTTGCGGGCGTGATGTCGAACATGGCGAGTGAAATCGGCTACGTGCTGTTGATTCCGCTCGCGGGACTCATCTTCAAGTCGGCAGGGCGGCATCCCATCGTCGGCATGGCTGCGGCGTTCGCCGGTGTCTCGGGCGGATACTCCGCCAATCTATTGATCGGTACCATCGATCCGTTGCTGTCGGGACTCTCCCAAGAAGCTGCGCGCATCGTTGATCCTGACTACACCGTGAGCCCGGTCGCCAACTGGTACTTCATGGCATTCTCGACGCCTGTGATCACCGTACTCGGCTGGTTTGTCGCCGAGCGTTTCACCGCACCTCGGTTCCCCGACGATCAACCCGTCGCCGCGACGGGCGATTCCGGTCTCGTCGGAGAGCTCTCCCACGAGGAACGTCGCGGTCTGCGTTACGCCGGCTACGCCAGCCTGATGCTCATCATCTTGCTGGTGTGGTCGATGCTCCCACTGGGCTCTTTACCAGGGGCAGGGTTCCTGCGTAATCCGGAAGATGGCGACCTGCTCAAGTCGCCTCTGCTCTCGGGGGTGGTCGCCATCATTTTTTTGTTTGGCGTGGTGAGCGGTATCGCTTATGGCATCGGCGCGCGGACGATCAAGAACGACAACGACGTGATCAAGGGTATGAGCGCGAGTATGGCGACGCTCGGTGGTTATCTCGTGCTCGTATTCTTTGCAGCGCAGTTCGTGGCCTTCTTCAACTGGACTCAGCTCGGGCTGATTTTCGCCGTGAACGGCGCCGAGGGTTTGAAAGCGCTCGGTCTGCCGGCGATTCCGCTCTTCGGTATGTTTATTTTGCTGACGGCGACCATCAATCTTTTGATGGGATCGGCTTCTGCAAAGTGGGCGTTGATGGCGCCCGTTTTCGTGCCGATGTTCATGTTGCTCGGCTACTCGCCTGAGCTGACCCAGACGGCTTATCGCGTGGGAGACAGCGTCACGAACATCATCTCGCCCATGATGAGCTACTTTGCGCTCATCATCGCGTTCTTCCAGAAGTACGAGCCGAAGACGGGACTGGGTACGATCGTCGCCGTCATGCTTCCGTATTCGTTCACCTTCCTCATCGGTTGGTCGATCGTTTTCGCTATCTGGCTTACCCTCGGATTACCCATAGGGCCTGACTCGCCGCTTGTTTATCCGGCGACTGCGAACGAGTAAGCGAAGGACGCGACGACCGCAATCAGTGCGGCGACGGCCCAGCGCACCGCGATGAACGAAAAGAGCGGACGCACCGGGAAGACGTGCGTCGTATCGATGGCCGCCCACTTGTGGATCATCACGTCTTTGCCGACGACCGCGCGGACGCTGCGGATGAAATCCCGACGACTCCGATAGCGGATCATCGCAACCACCTGCCAAGGCTCGGCCCGTTGAGGCTCGATGAACGAGCCGCTGCGGCGCGAGATGAAGACCGGCACATTGCCGTAGCGCAGCAGATGGGGAAAAAACGCGCGTGCATACCGCTTGTCGGCCTCAATGGCATTATCGCCGTACGGAGAGCCGGGCGGGTAAGCCGCCTTCTCACGATATTTAATGAGGTTGACCATGACGAACTCGCGCCCGTCGTCGCGCGAGAGTAAACGCTTCAAAGCCTCGAAAAGCTCGGGGTCCTCGCGATCGATGCCGCGGGAGGTGATCAGGGCGAGAAAATCATTGATCTCTTTTTCGACGAGCGGTCGACCGCGACCCCCATACCAAACCAGGAAAAGCGCGTAGGTGAGCAAGGGGAGCAGTAAGGCGGTGATCATCGCTGCGCCATGAAACGATTGATGTGTTCGACAAGTTCGAGCGGTTTATCTTCCTGTACGAAATGCCCCGCACCACGGATTCGCGTGTGGGGTTGGTGGGCTGCGCCCGGCACCCGCGCTTGAAAGAGGCGTTCTCCGCCGCGGGTGATCGGGTCTCGAGTGCTGAAGAGCGTCAGGAAGGGTTTTTGCCACGACTCAAGGATTCGCCACGCCGCTTCATTGGCTTCGCGCTCCGGGTTATCTGGCTCGGCAGGGACGAAGCGGGGAAACATCCGCGCGGCGACGCGGTGACGGCGTGTCGGGAAGGGTGCGTTGTAGGCGGCGATCTCCTCGGCGCTGAGGGGTGACACACAGCCGGTCGCGACGATACGGCCGATTGGGAACCATGGGCTCCAGCGGGCGAAAGCGCGCCAGATCTTGAACGCAGGCGGTACGCTCCGTCCCGCTCCAGTGGGCAGACCGCCGTTGGAGAGCACGGCGCGTGCGAAGCGGTCCGGGTTCGCGGTGAGCATCCGCAAGCCGATCAATGACCCCCAGTCCTGACAGAAGAGCGTGATGTCTCGAAGGTCCATGGCCTCGAGCCATGCATTCATCCACCACACGTGATGACGGTACGAGTAGTCAGCGGGGTGGGAGGGTTTGTCCGAGCGACCGAATCCGACGAGATCCGGCGCGATGACGCGATGGCCCGCAGCGAGCAACGGCGGAATCATCTTGCGATAGAGAAAAGACCAGGTTGGCTCGCCATGCATGAGCAGGATCGGCGAGGCGTCACGCGGTCCTTCGTCGATGGTAGCGATCCGCAGTCCGCCGATTTGAAGATAGCGTGGCTCGTAGGGGAAGTCGGGCAAGCGGGCGAAGCATTCGTCCGGCGTGCGCAGCACACGGTCGGCGTGAATGACAGGCAGTGTCGCGGTGGTCATAGGTCAGAGACCTAGCGAGAGAATAGACCGCGAGTGTCTGGCGACACCGGGCCCTTGATGATGAAGATCAGCGAGGCCTCAATGAAACCGATAGCGTAGGTCAGGGCGACGAGACGGATCAGCAGCGTCGTATCGATGACGAACGATGCCAGCATGACCACGAATAGAAGCACTCCCGAATATCGGCTGATATGCGTATGGAGCATGATGACCCGCCCACACTGTATGCGTGAGATCAGTAGCGCTCCTGCAAGCGCCGTGAGCGTGACGTAGATGTAGGGCAGGTTGGGGCTGAGATAGGACGGAAAGAGGATGGCCAATACGAGGGCGGAGCAGGGGTAGAACACGAGATCGGCGATGGCATCGAGCTTCGAACCATAATCGCTCGTCTGGTTCCAGCGTCGGGCCAGCGCGCCGTCGAGGGCGTCCGAGAGTCCGAGCAGCACAAACCAAATCACCACCCAAAACTGATTAGCCGTCTGACTCAAAGGCAGCAACAGCGGACTACCTAAAAGCCTGAAGAAGGACAGCGCGTTCGGGATCGTGAGCGTACTCAAGCAGAGAGGTCCACCGGTGAGAGAGCAGGAGGGGGCGATGAGGCGACCGCTCGCGCCACAGACACCTCCACACCATTCAACGCCGAGTTTCCACAGAGTTCGTCGATGAAGGTCTCATCGGTCAGATCGTTGACGCTGACACCCGCGTGTTCTCGTGCCACTCGCAAGCGGATACCGGGTCGGTGATGGCCCCAGCCGTGGGGAATGCTGACGACGCCCCGCATCATATCGGCACTCGGTTCGACGGTAATCTCCACGCTCCCGGAGCGTGAGCTCACGATAGCCATATCCCCTGCCGAGAGTCCGCGTGAGGAGGCGTCATCGGGATGCATGAGCAAGGTACAGCGCTTCGGGCCTTTGACGAACCGTCGTGAGTTATGGAGCCATGAGTTGTTGGTGCGTGGATCGCGGCGACCGATGAGTCGTAAAGACTCTGGCGAGCGGGACGATTCTTTGACGAGTGCTTTAGCGAGACGGCGGAGATCTGCAACCAGGGGCTTTGGCGCCAGATCGATACGTTTATCTTTGGTCTGCAGACGGTTCGGCAGGCATGGCTCGAGCGCGCCGAGATCGATACCATGAGCGCTCGCCGCGACTTTTGAAAGCGTGAGTCCCCGCGAAAGTGGATTCCATTTCGCGCCACGACTGCCAAAGCGAATACCGAGTGCAACGCTGCGTTGGGGTGTGAGCACCCTCGACATCCATCGAGCGAGCCCTTTGGGTTTGCGTGAGGGATCGAGCTGTTCCAGTCGCGCCCCCAGACGATCGAAGATTTCGAAATCATGCAAAGCGCCGCGTGGCTTATCGAAAAGCGGCTTCGAGTATTTCACCGTGTTGCGGATCGCCAGCACGTGAAAGATGAGATCGAAGTGATCGCGCTCCAGCGCCGAGGTCGGCGGCAGGATCAGGTGGGCGTGGCGCGTCGTCTCGTTGAGATAAAAATCGACGGATACCATGAAGTCGAGACTCTCGAGTGCGCGTTCGAGCTGTCGTCCGTTCGGCGTCGAAATCACCGGGTTTCCCGCAGCAGTCACCAGCGCCCGAATCTGACCCTCGCCCGGAGTGAGGATTTCCTCCGCGAGCGCTGCGACCGGAAACTCACTACCAAACTCAGGTAGCCCTCTGACGCGGGTCCGTCGTTTCTCGAAAGACCCGCGCTGACCGAATCCTGCAGCCAGATCGAGTACGTCGAATGCGGGTTTCGTGAACATCGCACCCCCGACGCGATCGGAGTTTCCGGTACAGAGGTTGATCAATTGGATCAGCCATTGGCAGAGCGCACCAAATTGTTGAGTCGAGACACCCATACGGCCATAACACACGGCCGAATCCGATTCCGCGAAGTCTCGCGCGAGTTGCGTGACGATATCCGACGAGATACCCGTCGACGATGCGGTCACCGCAGGCGAAAACGGCAAGGTTAGGTCGCGGACGACATCGAGCCCATCGATGGCGGTGCTGAGCATTCCCGTGGAGATGAGGTTTTCCTTGAAGAGCACATGCAGTACGGAAAGTAGAAACAGAGCATCCGTACCCGGGGTGATGAACAGGTGAGTGTCAGCGAGCTCGGCGGTTTCGGTGCGGCGTGGATCGACCACGACCAAGCGGCCCCCACGTGCACGAAGATCTTTGAGACGGCGAGTAACATCTGGCGCGGTCATCAGGCTGCCGTTGGAGACCACGGGATTACCGCCGAGCACCAACAAAAACGCCGTCCGATCGAGGTCGGGGACCGGAATCATCAGTTGATGGCCATACATGAAATACGCCACGAAATGATGAGGGAGTTGATCAACGGAAGTGGCCGAGTACCGATTTCGACTTCGCAAGGTCCGTAAAAACTTTGCTCCGCCGAGTAGTCCAGAGTAGCTGTGAACTTGGGGGTTGCCGAAGTAGCTCGCAACCGAGTCCATGCCGTGTTGGCGTTGGATGGACACCAATCGCTGCGCAACATCCGCGAGCGCCTCATCCCAAGATACTTCCTCCCAGCCGGTGGCCGTGCGCCGCAGCGGATGACGAATCCGGTCGGGATCTTCGTGTACATCTTTGATGCCAAGCGCTTTCGGACAAACATGACCGCGACTGAACGGATCTTTTTCGTCGCCGCGAATGGAGAGGATCTCGGTTCCGCGAACTCGGACTTCGACGCCACACATCGCCTCGCAGAGATGGCAGGTGCGGTAATGCGTGTATTCGGAGAGGTTCACGACTTGGCTCGATCCTTGAGATATTCCGAGTCTTCGAACACGAATTGATGCCAGTTGGCCGTGTCAAAGATTTCAGGGACGAAGCGTCGGGCACCGTCGATGACGGACTTGGGTAGAGCGTCTAGGCTGTCAACCTTGCCACCAAACCCGCGAGCTACGGTGCCACCGGGACGATCTCCCATGCCCATCCAAGGAGCCCAGCGGTTCTTGTTTTGCAGTTGGAGATGAACAGGCGCGGACAGAACGGCAGGGTTGGTCATGTCAGCGAGGGAGGCCGACATCGTCATGAACGAGTTGGTGTAACTCGTGCGCGTGGGATCCAACATATCCGGTCGACTCTCGATCGACTGCGTGGCGAGAAAGACTCGATCGCCGATCACTTCGATCGGCAAGAGCTTTGGCGTATAGCCCATGGCGATAACGCCTGTTGGCGTGTACAGCCGCGGAACGGGCCCCAGGCGAAAGTGATGGATCGCTGAGGTGCGTCCGGTGACCGGGTTGAAAAATTCTTCGAGCGGCTCTTGGCCATCGTATCGGGTGTAGAAGCCCACCTCGTACTTACGCATTTCGTGCTGGTCGCCGCCTTTGGGCTGCCAGTAGTCGACGAGAATGTTGTTCATCGTGAAGAGCGGAATGAAGTTTCCCTCTCCAAGATCAGCATAAATATTCAGTCGCATGAACGAATAGACAGTGGTCTGACCCAAGCTTCCCACCATCTTCACGTGCGTGCGTAACGCCGTGACGGGATCGGTGAAATCAGGAAGGGGGTTTTTACCCGCCGCGTCAGCCGAGGGTACGATCAGTCCGGCAAGGCCGGCACTTCCCCAGGCGGCGGTGGCCATGAGAGTCGAGCGACGAGAAACCTTCATGCCTATCCCCCGAAGACAGAGCGCATCGGGGTCAGGGTAGCCCCGGTCGGGGTCAGTCGCCAAGCGTCTAGTAGAGCCCGAGGGCCGCAGCGACCGCAGGGCAGGTGACCTTACCCGCGCTGACGTTCAGCCCCGCCGCGAAGCCCGGGTCGCTCGAGAGTGCGGCCTGGAGGCCACGATCGGCGAGCAGCCTGAGATAGGGCAACGTGGCAGCGTTCAGCGCAAAGGTCGAGGTCCGCGGAACAGCGCCCGGCATATTGGTGACGCAATAGTGGGTCACGCCGTGCACGACATAGATGGGTTCGGCATGGGTGGTCGGCCGACTCGTCGCGAAGCAGCCGCCCTGATCGATGGCGATATCCACCACCACGGATCCTCGGCGCATACCGGAGATCATTTTTTCGGAGACGAGCTTCGGTGCCGCGGCGCCCGGAACGAGCACGGAGCCGATGACCAGATCGGAGGCGGCCACTTCACGTTCGATCGTATCGGCGGTGGAGGCGAGGGTGCGGACTTGGCCTCCGAAGCGAGCGTCGAGTTCACGAAGGCGCGGCAGCGATTTATCGATGACCGTGACCGCAGCGCGCATTCCGAGGGCGATCTCTGCCGCAGCGGTGCCGGCCACGCCTCCGCCGATCACGAGCACGCGTGCCGGAGCCGTCCCGGGGACACCACCGATGAGGATGCCGCTACCCCCTGCCGCCTTTTGTAACAGCGTCGCACCGACCTGTACCGACATACGCCCCGCCACTTCGCTCATCGGCGTGAGCAGCGGCAGACTGCCGTCGCGCGCGGAGACCGTCTCGTAGGCGATCGCGTGCGCGCCTGATGTCAAGAGCGCCTCAGCTTGGGGTCGATCGGCCGCAAGGTGCAGATAAGTGAACAAGATTTGTCCGGGTCGGAGGAGGGCGCACTCTGACAGCTGGGGCTCTTTTACTTTGACGATGCACTCCGACGCCTCAAACACCGCACGCGCCGTCGGCAGGATGACTGCACCGGCGGCGCGATACTCATCGTCGCTGCATCCGATGCCCGCGCCTGCGAGTGTCTCGATGAGGATCTCGTGGCCCGAGCGGACCAGCTCTCCGACCGAGCCAGGCACCAGACCAACCCGATACTCATGAACCTTGATTTCCTTGGGTACGCCGATTTTCATACGGCGAAGTGTAACCCGATCTGACCGATCGGGCGCAGCACCCGGTCAAGCGATGGCAGCGATCCGACGATGAGAGGCTCTGGGAGCCATTGACACGCGATCATCGAGAGAGAGGTCGTGACATTCGCACGAGGCGTTACGCAAGAGCTGCCGATCGCGCAGGCTTACTCTTCCCCGCGTCGTTTCGATCGCGCTGGCGAGAGACAACCTAGAGAGACTTTCCGTAACGGCTTCCCGACGAACACCCAGTAGGCTCGCCAACTCCTCGTGGGTCAGCTCAAAACTTTTAGCCGAGGATGCATCGGCTGCCGACAGCAGCCATCTCGCGAGCCGCCGCTGCAGAGGATGATGCATGTTGCACGCTGTCGCGATACCAAGCATACGAGTCAATTGAACGAGTTGATCTTGTAGGGCGCGTTGGAGCTCTGTGCTCCGCGACCACTCGGCGATGAAAAGATCGATCGGCAATCGCAATGCGTAGCCGGAGACAATGACGCGCGCCGCACCGGGGAGTGGTGGCTCGGACATATACCGCGCCGCAACGGCATGTCGGTAACCGAGAAGTGCGAGATGCGCTTGAAAGCCGTCGGTCATGCGGATGTCAACGCTATACAGACAGGTCAGCGGGAAGAAAACAAAATTTTTGCTGTCTTCGCTCGCCTCGCCGATCTGGCCTTTGCGTACTTCGGTGATTTCCGAGTGGGTATCGAAGACTTCCTGCACTGGCCTCGGAAGCAGCGAGAGGAATCTATTCTGGGACATCACGGGTTTCATTGAACCTCCACAGCGTAACCCCCAACTCGTTTGATTCTCCCCGCAGGTTGACTCGTACACCATCGTTGTTTAGTCCGATCTGTACGGAATCGCCCATTTCCGTGATCTGTCAGCGATCACATAAAGGCTGGAGGAGGTGACGAGCACTTCGTAAAAAATGCATGTTATTTTTTGATAGGAGTTTTTCTTTGAGGAAACATTAAGTTGCGTGTGATACCCCACCGAAATACAGCCATAGAGTTTTTACGATGACCCCGTCGAGTGAGGCCGCCTCATCCCCCTCGGTGAGGTAGGGCGCTCGATGGCAGAGTGGTTCGGTCACCGACAGGCCGACGGCGTCGCGATTAAAGGGGTCGCAGCGACGGGTTCTCACGGGCAAACCATGTCTGTGTCCGCCCCGCAACGGGGACGGAGAGGTGGCTCGGCCGGTTCCGAAGACGCTAGCCGGGCCACCTTTTTTTCGACGCACGAATGATCCCCCCCCCCCCGGCAGCCGCATCCCTGAGGCTGGCGGATTTGGGGCGGGCTCCTCACGGAGTCCGCCCCATTTTTTTATCGGATGGACACCGACTTGGCGGAAGACCGCGCCTTCTTCGGCAACGTGAGTGCGAGCACGCCGTTCTCGTATGAGGCATTGGCCTTAGCGGGATCGACGTCATGCGGGAGACTCATGCTGCGCGACACCGAGCCCGAAAAACGCTCCGTACAAATCCATCGCCCTCCGTTCTTGCGCTCGACCTGATTGCCGAGCTGTGCGGCGATCGACACGAAGTTATCGTCGACGTCTATTTTTACGTCATCTTTCTTCGCGCCCGGAATTTCCGCCTGGATGACGTAGGCCTCATCGTCCTCGCGTACGTCCATTCGGATCTCGGGCATCTGCGAGTCGTAGAAGAAGGGCCGCCGCATAAATCCACGGACGACATCCTCCAGATCACTCAACTGATCGGGTATCGAAAGTTTTTTCATCATCATGCTCCTATCGGTTCGATTGAAGACTGATGAAGTATCGGAGCGAATCGTCGTCGTGGTCCGTCGTCTCAAGCACGGTGGGAGCCGTCGATCAAAAAAGTAGATAACCGTGCGTGATCGCGCAGGGCTCAAGGCGAACAGCGTCCTAGAGTGAGCCCGTCGATGGCGTCGTCATCGACATCCCTGAAAATTTTAGGAGATGAAAATGAAGTCCATGAAGAAGTTCTTTTATCGGTTCATTGCCGATGAGCGCGGTCTTGCTGCGGTGGAGTACGCGGTAGTAGCGGGGTTGATTTCGGTGTTTTTGATCGCTGCATTTACAGAACTTGGTACAGCTGCTTCAGAAAAACTTGGAGAACTGACGGCTGAGCTGACACAGTAGTAGTCGGCGTATTCGGTCGGTGTCCCTAAACAGCGCCGACCGAATCTTTAATCCGTCGCTCACCCATGTCTTCGATCCCCCTCATGCAGATGATCGTTCTCGTTCCTGCGGTCGTGGCGGCTGCGGTGTTCGATTGGCGGGAGCGGCGTATTCCGAACCTTCTCTGTCTCGGGATCGCGGCCGTTGGGCTGGTCGGTGGAGCCTACGAGCTCGGCGCTGGTCAGATCTGGAGCGGACTTGCGAGCGGTGCACTCGGGGGTCTGGCCTGTATGCCGATGTACGTGATGCGTGGCATGAGTGCGGGTGACGTCAAGCTCATCGCTGCGACATCGGTGTGGTGGTCGTTATCTCAGCTGCTGATTGCCCTCGCAGCGATCGCGTTGTGCGGCGCGGTTCTCGCGCTGGGGTATCTCTGCTTCAGTCGAGGGGTGACTCACATTCCTTACGCGGTGGCGATCGCCGCATCCACGGTCGCGACCGTGATGGTCACATGAGGATTCCATGAACTACGAAACTCGAAAGAATCTTTGGCTCATTGCCGCGGCGATCGCGTTTGCGCTCATTGCGGCGACCTTGGCGACAGCCTGGATGAAGTCCCGCGTCGACGCCATCGAGGCCTCGAACAGAACACTGACCTCGGTCGTCGTCGCGGCGCGCGACGTGCCGATGGGTAAACGCATGGATCGTGAAGATCTACGCACGGTGAGAACGTCAACGGAGGGCGCGCCGGCCGATTCTTATCGTGATGTGGCAGAGGTCATCGGGCAGGTCTCACGTTCGCCGCTCTATGCCGGCGAGGTTTTGGTGGCGAGACGGCTATCGGATTATGCCGGTGGCAGTGCGCTTGCCGCCGTGCTCAAGCCGGGCATGCGCGCAGTCGCAATCAGAGTCGACGACGTCATCGGCGTAGCGGGTTTTGTTCTCCCGGAGAACCGTGTCGATGTCATCTCAGCATTTAGTAACGACGGTTCGACCACTGCGGAAACCATCATCCGCGACGTTCGCGTCTTGGCCGTCGATCAACGATCCGATTCGACCGCCGATGGCCCGGTCGTCGGTCGTGCCGTGACGTTGGAGGTGACGCCAGCCGACGCCGAGAAAATCGCGGTGGCGCGGCAGCGTGGCGTTCTCCAACTCTCACTTCGAAACCCGGTTTCACCGACCCCGACGAGGGCATTAGAGCCAGAGCAGGTGGTTCAACACACGCCGCCGGTGATCGAGGCGGGCTTTTCGCTCGTCAAGTTGACCGAAGCGAGCCGTCCCCCCAAGCCGCGTCAAACGGTGACGCTCATCCGCGGTACGACGATCAGTACCGGCGTATCCGAATAAGGAGTCTTCACTATGCGCAACTTCATTCTCTGTATGGTGGTTCTCGTGTTGGGCCTGTCTGCGACTCGAGTGCTCGCCGATCCAGCTGGCGAGAAAGTCACACTCACAGTCTTTCAGTCACGCACGCTGACATTGCCGCAACCCGCAAAGCGCGTATCGGTGGCTGATCCGAGTGTCGCCGATATCGTGGTACTGAGCCCGACCGAGTACTACCTGCTCGGCAAAGATATTGGTGTCACGAATGTCGTCGTGTGGGATCGCGAGTCGGGCAAGCGTTCGACCCTCGAAGTCGAGGTGACGCACGACCTTGAGAGTTTGCGAGCGCGTCTCTTCAGGTTGATTCCGAATCAATCGATCGAGGTCTCATCGGCTCAGCGATCCATCGTCCTTTCCGGGACGGTGCCGAGCGCCACCGCGATGACGACGGCGCTGCGGGTGGCCGAAAGTTATCTCGCGCGCGTCGGGGCTGGCCGAAAGGCCGGTGGCGGCGAAGGTATGGGTCAACGAGAGGGCGGGGCAGGTGACGTCATCAATTTGATGCACGTCGCCGGCGCGCAACAAGTGATGGTTGAGGTACGCGTGGCGGAAGTGGCGCGATCCGAACTCAAACGCATGAACGCACGGTTCAATGCCTTTGGTGTTCGGGGCAACTGGAGTAGCGGTGGCGTCAATGGGGGCGCGTCGTTTCCTGATGCATTCATCGGCAACACCGGTCTGCGTGCGCCGACACTGGACACGATCGGTGGCAGCATCCTCAGCCCTGTGTTCGATGAGTTCGCACCCAACACGCTCGTGATTCCGAACCAGGGTATTTTTACGAGCTACCTCTCGGATAGCTTTGCGTTCAATCTCGCGCTCGATGCAGCGAAGGAGCAGGGGCTTGCGAAGATTCTTGCAGAGCCGACGCTCACGACACTGACGGGTCAGGAAGCGACGTTCTTGTCCGGAGGAGAGTTTCCGGTGCCGGTGCCGCAGGGGGACCGCACGGTCACCATCGAATTCAAAGATTTTGGAATTTCTCTGAAGGTATTGCCGGTCGTATTGGCAGGAGATCGGATCAACACCAAGCTCGAGGTGTCGGTCAGTGAAATCTCGAATGCGACCTCCGTCATCTTGAATCCGACCCAGACGAGTTCGACCTTCGTCGTGCCGTCACTCACCCGTCGCAATGCCACGGGCACCGTTGAATTGGCGGACGGTCAAACGATCGCGCTTGCCGGACTCTTCAGCGACAACGTTCGATCCATCGTCACGAAGTTCCCCGGTCTCGGATCGATGCCCATCCTGGGAGCGCTTTTCCGCAGCCAGGATTTTTTGAAAGGTAATACCGAGCTTGTGATCTTGGTGACGCCGCGCCTTGCGCGTCCGGTGGATCCGAAACGTCTCGAATTACCGACCGACCGGTATCAGGAGCCCACCGATTGGGACTTCTTCATGCTGGGTCGACTCACCCAGGAGGCTAAGCCGTGAAGTATCCGACTATTTTCAAAGTGATTGCGCTTTGCATCGCGCTGCCCGTCGTGACGGTCGGGTGTGCGACGACCGAACCACCCTTGGCGGACGGTCGGAACGTGCGCGCCGTGATGGCTGCGCAAATTGAAGACACGGCAGCCAGCGATCGACATGGCACCGCTGCACCGCAAGGGACGGATTCTGAAGTGTCTGCTGCGTCGGTGAAGGCTTTGCGGCAGCGCGGTGCCGAGGGGGCCTCGAAGCCAGGCTTCTTCGAATCGCTGTTCGGTGCGATTGCAGGGAAGTGACATGCGACCGCGGGCTCTATTTCTTAGACGACGGGAGCGGGGGAGCGTATTGCTCCTCGTAGTGATCGCGGCGGCGGCGTTGATCGGCATCGCGGGGCTCGCGCTCGATGCGAGTCGTCTCGGGTATATGAAAGCTCGGCTGCAGAGCGTGGCCGATGCCATGGCGCTCGCCGCTGCCCAGCGTCTGGATGAGACGGGCAGTACCACGGCGGCCTGCGAAGCGGCACGGCAGTCGTTGATTGCCAATGCTCAAGGCTTCAAAGAGCTTGCGGAGTCACTCCCGTCACCGATGAGTTGCAGCGATATCGATATCCGGTATTCATCGGTGATCCCGTTCGACTCGAATCAGCCGGGATCGGTGCGGTATGTCAGGGTGTTTCTCGATGACATTGCAACGGGCGCGAGCCTTGCTCAAGCGCTGGGGTTCAGTACGCTCGAGGTGTCGGCAAGTGCTGTAGCAGGACCGAGTGCGCCGCTCGGCGAGGTGTGCAGCGTGTTGCCGATTGCCGTTTGTGGCACCGCAGAAAAACCCAACTTCGGTTTCGTACCGGGACGGGTCTACGTTTTAAAAGGCAAGCAGAAGTTTAGTGAGATCAAAGCAAACGGAGGTTTCTTTCTTTTGACCTTGCTCGGCTCGGGAGGAGACAACCTGCGTGTGGGTTTTGCAGGTGGGTTCAATTCTTGTTTGGATCTCAGCCAGAAGTATGGAGTTAAATCGGGCGAGAACGTGGGTCCGGTTGCACAAGGGATCAACACGCGATTTAACGAATACGCCTCGAATCTGACGGCTGCAAACTTCCCACCCGATGTGCTCTGGCGAGGCACCGGACAGCCGCCCACACCGGCCATCACACTGGGTGGTGACGGCGTTCTTCGGCAGGGTTCTCAGGTGATTGTGTGGGGCACAGACGTCGCCTCTCCCAACCGTACCGATTATCTCAATCGCTTGGCGTCCGGATCCTACGACAGCCCGCCACTCCCCGCCCCAGGCGGCGGCGTTCCGTTACGTCGAGAGGTCGCGGTACCGATTGCGAACTGCTCGGAGTCTGGCGGTGGTGAAGTGACGTTACGCGGCGCCGGCTGTTTCTTTCTGCTTCAAAAAATGACCGGAGGCGGATCCGAGTCGCAATTGTTCGGCGAATTCCTGCCCGATTGTGAAGCGATCGGGACGCCGGGGCCCAACCCGGGGACCGGCGGACCATACGTCATTCAGTTGTTCCGTGACCCGAGCAGTAGCGACTCATGAGCTGGTCTTCGCGAATCTTGGGTATCGCAGCGGTCGAGATGGCGATTACCTTGCCGATCATTCTATTGCTGCTAACGCCGGTCGCAGAGCTTGGCCGCGCGTTCATTCAATACTCACGCTTGTCGCATCGTGTACAGGCTGGCGCGCGCTTCATTGCAGACAACGCCTATCAGGGATCGACGGGCGTTCCCGTCCTGACGACGGAAGTCCGTCAGCAAGCAATCAGTTTGGTGCTGTATGGACGAACCGTGACGACCGGGCAAGATCCGTTAGCCGTACCTGAGCTCTCTGCCGGTGATCTTTTCGTCGAAGTGAGTTCAAGCGGCCTCGTGACGGTTTCGGCGGACTACACCTACCGACCCATGATCGCCGGCGTTCTGCCCGTCTTCGGTTTAGGTGATGACCTCGATATCAGCGCGCTCAAGCTTCGGCCACGGGCCGTCATGAGGGCGCTATGACTCGGAACTCTATCCAAGGTACGACGGCGGTCGAGTTCGCGATCGTCGTGGCGACCTTGCTGATCGTGATCTTTGGTGTCCTCGATCTCTCGCGCATTGTGTATTTACGTATGACTCTGGAAGAGGGTGTGCGGCGTGCCGCGAGGCTCGCGGCGGTGTGTCCGCCGGGGTCACCCCTGATCAAGAAGGCGGCTGTCTTCCAAGACTCCGCCGCTGAAGGCGTCGCAATTCCGGGTGCAGACGTCGGCAACGTGAGCGTTCTGTACCTCAATGCAACGGGCACATCGGTGGATCCGGTGACCGCCTTCACCTCGGTGCGTTTTGTGCGGGTCAGTCTCGATGGCGTGTCGGTGTCGTTGTTCATCCCCTTCATCACCGGGGTATTCGCCCCGACGAACATCAGCTCGACCACCTCTGCTGAGAGTCTCGGGGTGCTGCCTGCAACGGGTTCTTCGGTACCGCTGCCATGCAACTGAAGAACATCCTGATACTCGCGTCCTCCGACGAGGATCTACATCGACTCGAAGATCAACTACGCGATGTTAGCGACTGGCGCCTGACCTTGTTACGGATGACTGAGGCTTTGAACGGGAACCTCAGGCGGGCATTTTCGGACGTTGATCTTGTGCTGGTGTGCTGCCGTAATGGACAGGTCTCGCTGCTTGCGGCGATCGATGCGCTCCCTGAAACACCGCGACCGAGAGTGCTCGTGTGTGGTGACCTAAGCTCTCCGGAGGCAACTCGTCTTCTTGTTCGGATCGGTGTCGTCGATCTACTGTCCTCGACTCCGACGACTCCGGAACTCCAGGCTGCCGTCAGGCGGGCCTTCAGGGAACCGCGCAAGACGGATGGTGTTGAGCGAGAGGCGCGGGTCATCAGCGTGCTCGGCGTGTCGGATGATGCCGGCGCCGTGCTGATGACCGGATCGCTCGCACATCGGGTTGCGGAGGCCAACAAAAAAACTTTGTTGGTCGATCTCGATCTGATCTATGCGCCCATGGCGGCGATGTTCGGACTGCAACCCTCTCGAGGGCTTCTCGAGGCAATCCGGCACGTCGACAGTCTCGACGCGACTGCTCTGGACGGGTACGTCGTTCGCCACGAGAGTGGTGTACATCTTCTATCGAGTATCGCCTCCGGCGCGATTCCTCCCGCTCTGGATGCGGCAGCGTTCGATCGTCTGCTGTCGATCTGCCAGAGACGCTATGAATTCATTTTCGTATACGCGAATCGCTGGCTCGATCCCACCTCGATTAAAGCAGTGAGCACCTCCCATCACGTGCTCGTGACACTCAGTCAAAGCGTGTCAGATGTTCGCTTCGCCAGCCGACTGTGCTCCTTGCTGACGCAGAGTGTCGGCGTACCCGCCTCGGTGTTGCACGTCGTACTCAATCGATATTCAGCCCGGTCAACCTTGAGGGACGACATGATCAGCAAAGCAGTGGGAACCTCAGTGTTCGCAAAGATTCCGGCAGACGATGCCCTGGCGCGGCGTAGTGTGGACTCAGGTATTCCACTGACAGAGCTTGATCGCCACTCACCGCTGACCGAGGCCTTGCTGACTTTGGAAGGTCGCCTCACGGGCCTTACACCGCCGCCGCCCGTCAGTCCGGTTCGAAGGATATTCTCGACCTTCGCCCGGGGTGAGCGATGAGTCGCCTCGAAACCTCCCGCGAGATCACTCCGCTGGAATCATTGCCGGGTCCGCTCGAAGCGGAGTGGAAGCAGATTATTCTGCCTCGCGTCCTGTCGACCCTCGATCTCTCCATGATCGGCCATGTCGACGATCGTCGCGTTCGAACTCAAATCCGTGAGATCGCAAATCGTTTGATCAACGACGCCTCTGCGCCGCTGAGTCTCATGCAACGACGACATGTGGTACGCCAGATCGAAGATGAGGTGATGGGGCTCGGGCCTTTAGAGCCACTCCTTGCTGATCCAACCGTCTCGGACATTCTGGTCAACGGTCCGCATCAGGTCTATGTCGAGAGAGCGGGAAAGATTGAATCGACTGATGTTCGCTTCAACGACGACGCACATCTACTGAATATCATCGATCGTATCGTCTCCAAAGTCGGTCGTCGTATCGATGAATCGATGCCGATGGTCGATGCACGGCTGCATGACGGCTCTCGCGTTAACGCGATCATTCCGCCTCTTGCGATCGATGGCGCAGTGCTATCGATTCGCCGTTTTGGGCGGGATACGCTGACGATGGACGATTTGATCCGCCTCGGATCCATCAGCCCCGCGATCGTCGATGTCCTCAAAGCCGTTGTCCTCGCTCGGCTGAACGTTATGATTTCTGGCGGCACGGGCTCCGGAAAGACCACTTTGCTCAACGTCATGTCCTCCTACATCCCCGAGCGCGAGCGGATCATCACCATCGAAGACTCTGCAGAGCTTCAGTTACGTCAGCCGCACGTGGTTCGACTTGAGACCCGTCAGGTCAATGTCGAAGGGAAGGGGCAGATCACGCAGCGTGACCTCGTGCGCAACAGTCTGCGGATGCGTCCCGATCGGATCGTCGTCGGTGAGGTGCGCGGAGCCGAGGCGCTCGACATGCTCCAAGCGATGAATACGGGGCATGACGGCTCCTTGACCACCGTGCATGCGAACTCGAGTCGTGATGCGCTGAGTCGTATCGAGACGATGGTGGCCATGAGCGGTGTGCAGTTCCCCATTGCCGCGTTGCGTGCGCAGATTGCATCGGCGATCGATGTGATCATCCATATGGAGCGTCACGAGGACGGACGTCGCCGCATTACGAGTGTGCAGGAAATCAACGGAATGGAGTCGGACATGATCGTGATGTCCGAGATCTTTGCGTTTACGCGATCGGGAGTGGACCCAAAGGGCAATGTGCTCGGACGATTCCATCCAACCGGCATTGTTCCGGAGTTCTTCGATCGTATTCGCAAGCGTGGTTTGGATCTGCCTGTCTCGATTTTTTCCGATCTCGGTTAGGGAGTGCGCTCCATGAATACACTGCCGATCCTTTTTTTCGTCGCTGTACTGCTCGCCAGTTTCTTTCTTTTCCGGGCGCTCGGATTGAGTGTGTTCAGTGAGACGCGGCGTCAGCGTATTGAGTTCGAGAAGGAGTTTGGGGATACCTTCTCGAGCGAGCGTCATGAGCCCGTGTTACTGCGTCGTCCCCACCTCGCAAGACTTACGCCCGCTGAGCGTCGCATCGAGTCGCGGCCCGAGCTGAAGCCACTCATTCGTTTGATCGAGGGAGCGGGGCTCGCAGTACCCGCGTATCGGATATTACTCGAGATGTTGGTGTGCGGCGTGTTCGGTGCATTGGCAATTTTTTTTCTTTTTAAGACCAGTTGGGCGATTCTTTTGACGGGGGTATTAGCGGCCTCGTTACCGCTCGTTCGGCTGTGGTGGTTGCGCCGTCGTCGCATCACGAAGATCGAGTCTCAATTAGCCGATGCGATCGATACGGTGAAGCGGAGCTTGAGAGCCGGGAATCCCTTCGTGTCCACGTTCAGACTGGTATCCGAGAGTATGGACGCGCCCATTTCGACGGAGTTCGCGATTGCGACCGCCGATTTGAGCTATGGCAGTGATCCGCGTAGTGCGCTCATAGCGATGCTCGATCGAGTGCCTTCCGTACCATTGCGTGGGTTTGTCACGGCCATTCTTGTGCAGCGTGAGACGGGCGGAAACCTCGCCGAAACGCTCGATCATCTCTCTAGCGTGATACGCGAGCGATTTCGATTTGAGCGCAAGCTCAGAACGTTGACGGCGGAAGGACGTCTATCGGCCTGGATTCTGATTTCGGTGCCCTTCGTACTCGGCGCCGCCTTGCATTTCAGTTCACCGGAGTATCTGTCGGCTCTCACCGATAGTCCGCAGGGACCCATGTTGCTGGGTGGCTGTGCTGCGCTCATGACGTTCGGAGTCGTGTGGATGCAGCGGATCGCGCGCGTGAAGGTTTGAGTTCTACGAGAGGAGTTGAGCGATGGATCTCACCACCATCATGAAGTTTTCTGATGTGCTGTTTCCGGTTGCGATCGCCATGGCCGGGTTTTTCCTGGCGTACGGCGTGGTGTCATGGGTGGCGGCGCGGCGCGATGTAGCCTTACGGGGCTTTGAGTCATTTGCGGAGAAGCGGGGCGGACATCCCGGATGGTGGGCCCGTGCAAGGAGCGCATTGGAGCCCATCGGTCGCGGGTTATTGCCGATCATGGGTGATGAGCGCGCGCGTATCGAAGAGCAACTCTTCATCGCCGGGATCAGGCATCCGAACGCGGCCTCGCTCTTCGTGCTGAGCAAGCTCTTTTTACTCGTTTCGGCCCTCGTCGCAACGTGGCTACTGTGGCCGCAATCCACCGAACAGGTCACGACGGCATTGATGGTGTTGCCGATCGTTGGAATTGCGCTGAGTGTCGCAGGGCCAAATTGGTGGCTGACCAGTCAGGTGAAGCGACGACAAGCCAAGCTGCGCAACGGCTTCCCTGATGCGCTCGACCTGTTAGTGATCTGCGTCGAGGCGGGGCTCGGCCTCACCGCCGCAATCGAACGTGTCACGACGGAGGTTCGAATACTGCATCCGGAGCTTGCGCAGGAGTTTGCATCGGTGAATGCGGAGATCCGCTCGGGCATCGATCGCGCGACTGCGTTGCAGGGGCTGAATCGGCGAACGGGCCTTCCCGAGATTCGCGGGCTCGTGACCCTGCTCGTTCAGACCATGCAACTTGGAACAGGCATCGCGGATTCATTACGGGTGTATTCCAGCGAGTTTCGTGATCAGCGCATGCGTGTGGCCGAGGAGCGCGCCGCCAAGACGGGTACGAAGATGATCTTCCCGCTGGTGCTCTGCGAGTTTCCAGCGTTTTTTTTAGTCGCGGTCGGCCCCGCCGTCATCAAGATCTACGAGAACTTCCTACTTTGATCGCAGGATGGATCCGTCTACTCACGGAGGGAAAAAGATGGTCTTTAGAACCGGACTGCTGATTTTCATTTTTTCTTTGGTGGGTTGTACGACGACGTCGACCACCTCGACGACTCAAGCCAATCCCGTACCTGAGATTGCCCAACCCGCTGATCTTGTGCATCACGCTGAGCGCGTCAGCATGCTTTTGGCTCAAGGTGACATCGCCGCGCGTGATGGGAAGATCGACCAAGCGTTCTACCATTACATGTCAGCGGAGCAACTCGACCAAACCGATGATCGAGCCCTCGCTCGAGCCGGAAATCTCCACCGAACACTCGGCAATCGAGATTTTGCTGAGAAGGCGTGGCGACTCGCCCTCTCGCGTAATCCGAGTAATGGAGCTGTCCATGAGAGCCTCGGATTTCTTTTACTCGACGCGGGGCGCTACGCTGAGGCTTTGACGGCTTTCGAATCTGCAGTCCAGCACTTGCCGGAGTCTCGGCGTGCATCAATCGGCATGGGTCTCGCCAGCGAGAAGCGCAACGACTTCGTGCGCGCTCTCTCGATCTATGACGACGGTCTGTCACGCGAGCCAGGATCGGTAGAACTCCGAACATATCGCGCCAGAGCATTGATGAACCTTGGGCGCTTCGTCGAAGCGAAGGCGGCAATCTCGGGAATCGTTGATGAGCCGATGCCCGTGACCTGGATCGTGCGAGGAGATCTCTTCGCGATTGACGGGGAATATGCCGCAGCGCTCGGGTCCTATCTCGAGACGCTCTCCGAACCCTGGGCCTATCAGAGACTCGGTGAACATGCGTTGCGACGAAAGGATTTCGAAGATGCCATGCGCTATTTCGCGCAGGCAGCCGAACACTCGCCCAATTTCTTTGAGGACGCCAACCGCGGACTCGCGGTTGCACGTGAGCATCTCCGGGCGCAGGGGCAGTCTAGATAAATTAGATTCAATAACGCTCGTAACCTGTTGTTTAGGTGCGGTTTCGCACAGATCGCCGGCCGCCGGATTTCTACATTGAAGGCGTCCAGATCCTAGTGGGGTTTAAGATGGTTTCTGTCAAAGAATTAGATCGCAATGAGTTGCTCTATGCGCTGCCTATGGAGTTGCGTGAGAGTTTGGCTGCGCGACTTGAGCCAATCAGTCTCGCGGATGGGCAAATCTTCCGAGAGATCGGCGCGCGTTCCTCTGATGTGATTTTCCCCCTCAGCTGCATCGTCTCGATGGACTACGTGCTGAAAGATAGTTTCTCAGCCGAGTTCCTGATTGTGGGCAGCGAGGGCGTGATCGGGCTCGAGTCCTTGTTCGATCAGAGACCGGGGCCGGTTCGAATGGTCGCTTTGCAGGGCGGTACGGCCCTACGCATCGACAAGGACGAATTACGCCGTCGATTTCTCGACGTACAAGCGATTCAGCAGTCGGTCTTTCAATACACGTTTTCTCAAATCAGGCTGATGGCGCAAACCATCACCTGCAATTGTCGCCACCGGCTCGATCAGCGGATGTGCCGTTGGATTCTCTCGGTACAGGATCGATCGCCGTCGCGGGTGATCAAAATCACGCACGAGATGATGTCGCACTTCCTGGGCGTTCGGCGTGAAGCGGTGACGAATACCGTCGGGCGTTTACAGCGCGACGGTATGGTCGAGTACAGCCGTGGCTACCTCACCGTTCTTAATCGCGACATGCTCGAGAGCGAGGCCTGCGAGTGCTACCAGGCGGGGCTCGAGGTGGTGAATCTTCGGCGCATGAATGGTCAGTATCCGCGCCGAAGTTGTGAGCGCGTCACGATTGATACGACGTGTTGGGATCGGGCGACGCCCGTGGTGCGACGAAAGTAGACGAACCGGGTAACTCGCTTAACGAGTCATCCGGGTCGTTCGGGCTGTCCGGGCCGACTTGGTCGTATGCGTCGCCTCGAGCGCGAGCAGTTTTTGCTTCCGCTTGACGCCCCATCGATATCCGGAAATCGAGCCGTCGCGGTGCACGATACGGTGGCAGGGAACGGCAATGGAGACAGGATTCGCGCCGCAGGCGCCCGCCACGGCGCGCGTCGCTTTCGGGGCACCGATGGCATGCGCGATATCCTGATAGCTCGCCGTGCGGCCTGCGGGTACCCGCCTCAAGGCGCGCCACACCTTTCTTTGAAAGTCGGTGCCGTGCATGTCGAGGGGAAACGACGGACCCTCCCAGGGTGTTGCGACATGACGCACGGCTTGTCGGAGCCACGTCATCGAGGGGTGTCGGGTGGGTACCGGTACCGCACCGGGGAATCGGCGCACCACGTCTTTGATGAGCTCGCCTCGAGAGTCGGCGAACGCGAGCATGCAGATTCCCTTGGGGCTCGCGGCGGCTAAAGTCTGGCCGAGGAGGGAGTTACCGACGAGATAGACGAACGGTATGGCGTGTTTCGACGTGCTAGGCATGGGCGAATTATCCCACGCAGCGCGATCGGGTACACTTTTGCCATGCTCGACCCGGTTAAAGCCCAAGTCATCGTCGTTCTCGGCCTGCTCTCGCTCTTTGCGGTGATCGAGTTCGTCCGGGGTGGGTTCTTTCCGCGAGAAGCTGGCACCGAGGACAACAAACTCGATATCGCGATTCTCGTGATGTTCCCGATCGTCTCGGGTGGGGTGGGTCTTGCCGCGGCTGCGTTGTGTAGCGCTTTCATACCCGAGTATCGCGGTGCACTCGTCGACTGGCCGTGGTGGGCGATGGTCGGAACATTGTTGATTGCGGACGATCTCACTCAATATCTTTGGCACCGCTTGTCGCATACCAGCGTGTTGTGGCCCTTGCACCGTGCTCATCACTCGGCGAGCTACATGAGC
>SXGQ01060415.1_pt1 | contig 71443 bp, 73 predicted proteins | sample 3178371 | NCBI WGS metagenome assembly SXGQ01 (sample SAMN11356859, study PRJNA531348) | freshwater metagenome | isolation source: freshwater sample F1-20 | place: China: Fuxian Lake, Yuxi | collected 2017-12-25 | reverse complement strand
CACAAGATTCGTGAGCGTAAAAACGAGTAAGTGTCAAAGCAGCAGCTGGGATGTCAGTGGTCTCATCCATCACCATGATCGCTCCGGAACCGAGCATTGAACCTGCTGCACCAACCTGGCTGCCCTCAAAGGGAAGATCCAATTGATCTGGTGTGAACCAAGGTGCCGAGCCACCGCCAGGAACGAAGGCCTTGAGTTCATTGTTATTGCGAATGCCGCCACAGAATTCCTCTTTGTACAACAAATCCCGAAATGTAGTGACACCATTGACGATTTCATAAACACCGGGTCGCTTGACATGGCCACTCACAGCAACCATACGGGTTCCTGGAGATGTCTTAGTTCCAATCGCCGTGTAGGCCTCGGCACCATTGCACATCAACCACGGCAAGTTCGCCAAGGTTTCAACATTGTTGACAATCGTTGGTTGACCGTACAGACCATTTGCTGCAGGGAAGAAAGGAGGCTTCAATCGTGGCATGCCACGATTGCCCTCAAGACTTTCAATCAGTGCAGTTTCTTCGCCAACAACATAAGCACCTGCACCCCAATGGAGAACAATGTCAACAGAAAAGTGTGTGCCCAAAATATTTTTACCGATATAGCCGGCTGCATAAGCATCATTCAACGCAACTGCGACTCGCTCTTGAGCAAGGGCCATCTCGCCGCGGATATACAAAAAACACTGCGATAAACCTGCTGCGTAACACGCGATCAGGCAGCCTTCAATCAATTGATGTGGATCGCGCTCCATCAGCAGACGATCTTTATAAGTTCCTGGTTCACTCTCATCGCCGTTGACAACGAGATAACGCGGGTAGACGCCTTGCGGAGTGAGACCCCATTTTGTTCCAGCAGGGAAACCTGCACCGCCGCGCCCGAGCACCGTAGCGGTCCGTACTTCGTCGTGCACTTCATTGGCTGGGCGACTGAGAGCGGCGCGCAGACCCTGGTAGCCATCAGTTGCCAAGTAACGCGTCAACGTGTATGAATCTTCGTATTCAAATCGTGAGGTCACAATTTTCGGGCGATCTCCGACGATAAATCCTGGAGCGTGTGCGTAGGTACCGGTCATAGCGCAGCCTTTCCATCCAACCAAACAGGGGCTTCGGTTACTGACTCTGGGGGTATCGCTCCGACACCACGGTCGCGCGGAATGTGCTGGCCCACCCGAGCCACTGTGCCGTGCGCAGGGATCTCATCAACGAGACGACCAGCGGACAAATCATCAATCAGTGAATCAAAATCGGCTGCCGTCACTCGGAAGCGGTAACGATAATTCACTTGAAGGCAGGGTGCCTCGGTGCAAGCTGCCTGACATTCTGCGTGCTCAAGAGTGAACATGCCATCATCGGTCGTCCCGCCCATCTTGACGCCCAGCTTGTGTTCGGCATAATGCATCAGTTCCTCTGATCCCATCAGCGCACAAGACAAGGTTCCGCAGATATTGACCAAATATTTTCCAACTGGTTCAAACTTGAACATCTCGTAGAACGACGCCGTGCCGTAGACCTCGGCTGATGTCGAACCGACAAGTTCACCAATATGCACCATCGCATCATTGGTGATGTAGCCATCTTGTTGCTGAGCCATGTGCAATAAGGGGATCATCGCCGAACGCGGACGCGGATAGCGACCAATGATCTCCTTGGCAAGACGAATGTTGCCTTCAGATAAACGCGACATCAGCGATCAACCTCTCCTAGAACTGGGTCAATGGACGAAATCACTGCGACTGCATCGGCTACTAAGCCACCACGCATCATGTGTGGCAAAGCCTGGATATTGACAAAACTGGGGGCCCTCATATGAATGCGATATGGCTTGGAGCCACCGTCGCTGACGATGTAGCAACCAATTTCTCCGCGCGGACTTTCAATCGCCACATAAACCTCACCCTCAGGAACCTTGAATCCCTCGGTGAAAATCTTGAAGTGGTGGATCAGTGCTTCCATAGATTCGTCAATGCGTGCTCGCGGCGGTGGAGTCACTTTCTTATTCTGAATGCGGTAGTCACCCTTGGGCATATTGTCAAGAATCTGATACACGATGCGCATCGACTCGCGAATTTCATTGATGCGGATTGCATAACGATCAAAGGCGTCGCCGTAGGAACCGACGATGACATCAAACTCCATCTTCTCATAATGCAGATACGGCTGATCCCGTCGCAGGTCCCACGCCACACCCGTTGAGCGCAAAATCGGTCCACTCGTTCCGAGGGCCAAAGCTTCATCTGCAGTAATCACGCCAACACCTTGCAGACGCTCACGCCAGATGGGTTGATCGGTCATCAAGATGTCGTATTCGGCCAGACGACCCGGCAACATTTCAAGAATCTCAAGAACATCGCTGCGCCAACCCGCGGGCAGGTCGGCTGCCACACCTCCAGGACGAATGAAGTTGTGATTCATGCGCAAGCCAGTCACCTTTTGAAAGAAGCGCAAAACCTCTTCACGTTCACGCCAGCCATACAACATCATTGACACTGCGCCAAGATCCATACCGTTCGTAGCCAAGAACAACAAATGGCTACTCATGCGATTGAGTTCTGAAAGGAGCATTCGCATCCATACGGCACGCTCAGGAATATCGTTTTCAATGCCAAGCAATTTTTCAACAGCCATTGAGAAAACAAGCTCATTATTTAATGGACTCAAATAATCCATGCGCGTGACATTGGTGCCACCTTGCATGTACGTCAGGTCTTCACCAGTTTTCTCCATCCCGGTGTGCAAGTAGCCAATGATCGGCTTGCAACGCAGAACAGTTTCACCTTGCAACTCCAACATCAAACGCAATACTCCGTGAGTGCTGGGGTGCTGAGGCCCCATGTTGATGATCATCGTTTGATCTTCGTCAGAATCGCCCGACGATTGCCCAAGATTGGCAACTTCGGCTTCACTCATGCGTAGGACCGAACCAACTTCACGCAAAATTTCCTTGGCGCTGATTTCGCTGCGGGCACGCATTTCCTGGGCCCCTTCGTTGGTCTTAAAAATATTTTGACCAGACGTCATGAGTGCGACCCCTTGAACTGAACAGGGATACGACCAATTTCATAATCCTTGCGCAGCGGATGACCATCCCAGTCTTCTGGCATCAAAATACGCGTCAGATCAGGATGGCCATCAAAGGAAATGCCGAACATATCAAAAACTTCGCGCTCCATCGCCTCTGTCCCCGGCCAAAGGTCAAACACTGATGCGATAGTTGTGTCTGATTCAGGCACCTGAACACGCACACGAATGCGATCACGAGAAGCGATTGCTGTGAGATTGACAACGATTTCAAATCGTTCAGCAACGATTCCGTCGGGTAATGAACGTCCGGGGTGAGTGAGAAAGTCCACCGCTGTCAGATCGCAACACATTGCGTAGCCACTATCTAATAATTTTTTCAGAAGCGCCACGTACTGTGCGCGCGAAGGGTGCACCACCGCTTGCCCGTGTGAGTCAGTGAGTGGGCAACCATGCAACATCGGTTGGGCTTCAGGAGTTCCTTCTTGATCGCTCATGACCAGGTCTCTGTGCGGCCAATTGATAGAGAGACTGGTGCAGTTTGCGCTGGAATCTCGGTGATGTGGATGTTTGCACCCGCTCCACTGCTAGCGCGACGACGCATGATTTCTCCGTCTTCAATCTTTTGATGCAAGGTCTCGATTGCATGAATCAAAGTTTCAGGTGTCGGAGGACAACCAGGAGCGTAAACGTCAACAGGAACGATTTGATCGACACCTTGAAGAATTGCGTAGTTATTAAACATCCCACCACTTGATGCACACACACCCATGGAGATCACCCACTTCGGTTCCATCATTTGGTCATACACCTGACGCAGAACTGGGGCCATCTTCTGACTCACACGACCCGCAACAATGATGATGTCTGCCTGACGCGGCGAGGCGCGGAATACTTCCATTCCGAAGCGGGCGATGTCATAGTGCGGGCCGCCAGTTCCCATCATTTCAATAGCGCAACAAGCCAGACCAAAAGTTGCGCCCCAACTTGAACGGCTACGCGACCACTTAACTAAATCTTCAATTTTTCCGGTGATGAAGTTGTGCTCAACGCCTCCGAGTCCATCATCAAGAACGTTGCGCACCAAACCCATGTCAGTCCCCCAACGCTCAAGCTGCCTGATCGTCGCCGAGACGACCATCTAGTCCGACTCGACGAATTGTCGTCGTCGTCGTGCGGGTTGCCGAGACACCATCAACTAAACGGCGGGCCTTTGCCAACGGACCCCAGTCAAGGGCTCCGCGGGCTACGACATAAACGAAAGCCAAGAAGAAAACAACGCTAAATGCAAACATCTCCCAAAACGCAAAGGCACCAAGTTCGGCTCGGTTGGCGGCGTACGGATAAATGAAAATGATTTCAATGTCGAACATGATAAATAACATCGCCACGATGTAGAAACTGACAGGAAAACGCTCGGGTGGTTCGCGGCTGGGGACAATGCCACATTCGTAAGGCGCATCTTTCGCCAATGACGGTCGGCGAGGAGCCAGCAACTTTGAGGCCACAAAACTTAACGCCCCAAAAAGAACGGCAAGGATGGTGAGCGCTACAACGGGAAGATATTGCCCCATCAGTTAGGCCACCGCAGGAACAGGCATGGCAAGATTGGCAGCCAAAGTACGATCACGGCGATGCAACATCCAGCAACAGATGAAGAAAATGATTCCAGAGCCAAAGGTGACCAGCAGCGCTGGTTGACGCTTGGTGCCAAGGTCGCGAATCATGACAATATATTGGTGAGACTTACTCTCGTCAATAACGGGCCGTGCAGGAGCGCGACCAGGTTCGACTCTCTGTGGCACAAGAGCGGCAATTTCCACAATCGCGTAATGCGGTTTGTGAAAGAAGGCAAGGAAGTCAACTTTGTCGCCGATCTTTGGATAACGCTCACCACCGCGGTCATACACCGCGACTGCTTGGTATTCCCCGCCGGCGTACAACTCGGCTTCAACTTGAATGATTTCGTCTGCCGCCGCGATGGACTGACCACGACCCTTATCATCGATTGGGAGAACCTTCCAATTTTCTTCTCGCAGAGCTTCCGCTCCGACAGCAGCAGCCTCAACTGGAGATGCCCCCTCAGGAATCTTCACCGAGTTAACGAGCACTTCGGCCTGTGGTAACAGGGCTACATCGCGTACGACTGTGAAGGGTTGCGCCGGCTTCCATGACGGCTCATTACCTTTGAGACCAATGCCGTAGGTCATCCAGATAACACCCATCATGACCATCCAACCGCTGAGTCCCGCAAGCGCAACTAAGAGTCCTAAGCGAGCACCCATGTTGGTTGCAAGGATCAGGTAAACACTTCCACATAAGGCAACAACGGCGATAATGACCGTGAGAAGCCCGCGAATTTCGGGTTCCCAAGCGATGCTTAACATGGTGCTCATAATTCGTTCCGCACGTAGTTCACGATCTGTTGGATCTGTTCAGCAGTTAATAAATCTCCAAAGCCAGGCATCCGACCCGAACCTTGTCCTTGGACACCGTACTTCGCTCCGAACTTTGAGCCAGCCTTGATGAAGTTGATCATTTCTTGCTCAGTCGCGAAGTGACTGTTCGTCGCTCCACCGGTGAGGTTCCAGCCATAGGCGCCCGAACCAGTCTGTCCAGGCTCTCCCCAACTCCATCCAGGCGTATGGCAACGAGCACAACTAAAACCACCTGATCCTAATTCGAGATTGAAAAGCGCTTCCCCAATTGAGCCGTAGGTACCATCCGCGACAGACTTTTCGGCGGCGGCTTGGACCTTTTCCTGCTCAACCAGAGGCAAATGTCCACCTTCACAGTTCAACGGCTTGGCGTCAGCCACGATGCAGTCTTCACGCGGAATCTGAATGCTCTTGAGGTACGCCAATAACGTGTCAATCTGTTGGGCGTTGAGTGGTCCACCACCCTCAATCCCCCACGGGGACATTGGCGAAAACGGACGGCCGTATTGCAGGATGAAACGAACTTCACTTTCATCAAAACGATAAAAGACGGTGTTAATTGCTGGGGCTTTCCACAACACTGATTTCACTTCACCAGTTTTAGAATCAGTGATTGTGTACGGAGCGGCACCACCTGGGCCTTTCATTCCACCATGACAACCAGCGCAGTTGAATCCACCCTCAGCAGTTGGAGCAAAAAGGTTTGAGCCCCACTCAATAAAGCGATTTTCTTTACCGCTTGTTGCGCCGGCTTGACGACTCGGTTCCAAAATCCAGTAAGCAGGTAATCCAATAGTGATCGTTGCCAGCATCAAGACACCGAGCAATTGCATTTTCTGCAGGCGCTTACCCTCAAGAATTTCATCATCAAAATATTCTTTACGGTTAGCGGCAAGTTCAATCTCTGAACCAATCTCAGCGCGACCCGCTGATCGATTGAAGAATGCATAGGTGACGTAACCGATGACGAAAAACAGTGCTATGAGCGAGGCGAAAGTAGAAGTGACGAGCGAAATCATGATCAGTGCTTTGCCTCTCCGGAAACGCAGTGGGGTCCTTCGGCTTCCTGTCCAGTCGTGTTGATACCAATGGCAGGACCATTAAATATTGTCCCCGTGTCAACAATGACGTTTCCATTAGACACGTTGATACCAAAGCGATCCATACCACGTGGCGCAGGACCTGCCTTCTTCTCACCAACACGGTCGTACTGCGATCCATGACATGGGCATTCAAACCACTGCGAACTCTTGCATTCAGGAACTCGACAACCCAGGTGGGGACATTTCTGGTAGAGCGCGACAAGGCCATTTTCCATACCGTTTAAAACTGGCCCCTGATTGCCGTACGACAACCGCGCCTTGGGGAGAGAATCAGCGGGGTAAGTGGTCAGCCAAGTGCGCGCCTCGGGCTTATAGACAAAACCGCGTTCACTGCGAATCTGCGCTATCAAGTCATCAAGGCGACCGACATTCACCTTGGAACCGAAACCGCCGCCAGCCCGAGGCCACAAAAAGGCAATCAGCGAAGCGCCAAATGCCGCTGTACCCGTGAGCACCAAAAAGATTGACGCACGGTTGAAAAACTGGCGACGGGAAACATCAACGGCCTCTTGATCTGGCGCTCGCCAGACCACTGGGGCGACTTCAGTAGCTTTTTCAAGAACGGCGGTGCGAGTAGCGATTGCCTGTGATTCATACGCAGATCCTGAAGGAGCATCTCCCGCTTCAGCCTTGTTTGACTTGTCACGCTTCACAGTTTCTCGCGCAAGGGCTCCTGCGCCGCGTACATCAGAGCGTCGCGCTGAAGTAATGACCATGACAGCAGCCAACACCACTAGGGCGAGGATAACTAAAACGATTGTTGCTAGCGGTGTCATAAAAGTGTGATCCTCACAACTCGAAGAACAGGCCGTCCCGCCAAGGGAAGACGAAGTTGAAACCAGGGCCACGGAAGAAAGATCCGATGATGACCAACACGGCCCAAAACATCAGGTGAATAGTCATGATCGAAGTCGCAAACTTGCGGTCCTCAGGTTTGTTGGACGGATTCTTGTCAATGAACGGAGCCAAAATTAAAGCAAACAATGCCACTCCAGGAATTGTCACACCAGCCACCATCGGGTGGAACATCGTCAACAATTCTTGAAGTCCCAAGAAGTACCAAGGAGCCTTTGACGGGTTGGGCGTTTGGTTGGGGTTAGCCAACTGCAACAAGGGAGCATTGACGAAGATTGCCACGAAGAACAAAAACGCAGTGCAAGCAACGGCCGCCACAAATTCAACTGCCAGCAGGTGAGGCCACGTATGCACTTTGTCAACTGGGGTGGCTTTGACATCTTGAATCGAGCCCGACTTGACGACTGTCAACAAACGTTGAGTATGACCACCTGGACCCGCTCCGATGGGCAGACCTGCGGCGACTGGAGCAGCACCCACAAGGGCACCCACCTTTTCGGCGACAGCAACTTGCGCTCCGCCAGTTTTATCTTTCGCCGCTTTGCTGCGCTCAAGAAGATGAGCCGGAATGCGCGGATCTGCGGCTGAAGCATCACTGGAACTAGGGGACGCCGCGCCAGCCTGCGCAGCGGCCTGATCGCGAGCGGCTTGCGCTCGCTTCAAAAGGTGTTCGGGGATTTCAGTCATGTTGAGTCATTTCCTTTCAGGCACTGGTCACAACGGACCTGAGATGCCACCGTCCTTGCGGACACGCCAGAAGTGGATAGCCATGAAAATCACGATGACGAAAGGCAACATGAGAACATGCAGCACATACCATCGCAGCAACGTCTCAGAACCGATCTCAACACCACCGAGCAATACAAAACGCACTTGAGAACCAAAGACTGGGGTATACCCCATCATGTTGGTACCCACGGCGACCGCCCACATTGACAACTGATCCCATGGAAGCAAATAACCTGTGAAGGAAAGGAGCAAGGTCAGTGTCAATAAGACGACACCGATCACCCAGTTAAATTCACGCGGAGCTTTGTACGCACCATGATAAAAAACACGGGCCATGTGCAAGAACACCGAGAGCACCATTAAGTGTGCTCCCCATCGATGCATATTTCGCACAAGTAATCCGAAGGCCACCGAGGTCTGCAAACTACTGATGTCATTCCACGCTGCCGTGGCTTCAGGGCGGTAGAAGAACATCAAGAAAATGCCTGTCACCGTTAAGTGAATGAAGAGGAAGAAACTGAGTCCACCCAAACACAAGGTGTAGCTCACCTTGACGGCATGACGCTTGACCTTCACGGGATGCAAGTGATAAAGCACCGAGTTCATGATGACGTACGAGCGGTTACGTGGGCTATCGGTGTAGCCCTTACGGAAAATAGAACCAGGACGGAAGATTGAACTCCAGGCTTGACTGCCTTGAACATTCTCTACCGTCTGATTCAGACGCTCTTTTGCTGTTGGACGAGGATCGTCAATGACTTTTGCCATGGGTTTTTCTCCTAGAAACGCATTCCATATGCGTAACCGTGATTAGCGGTACGTGTGTGAGTGTCGCCAGTTGCGAGAGCCGCACCAGCCTTGCCAAGAATGATGACGCCGGTCGGACACCGATCGACGCACAGTGCACAACGCGTACAAACATCATCATCAATAATGAACAGAACATGGTCGTTAGGGTCAAGCCCAGGGAGCTCGGTGTTGGTGGCTTCTGCCACAGCATCGGGAGTCACCATGTGGATGCACTTCCACGGACAGATATCAACGCAACCCTCGCACATGATGCATTCCGACTGGTCGATATGAATGAATTGCTTGGGCTTCACCGCCTTGGTGAGATAATCAGCGTCAACTTCAACCAGTTGATACTGGTCGGAGTACGGCATCATTGGCGGATTGGCGTCAGTGCGAGTCATGGGATTATGCCTTCTTCACCAAAGGACGACCGTAACTAGATTGCTCAACCTCGGTGGACTTTGTTGCGCCACGCTTTTGCCACCACGTCCACATGTAAATCTGAGCGCCCAGAAACAATCCATAAATACCAGTGACGGCGATATCACCAATCTGCAGATAGTTGATATCAAACGGGAAACTTCCACCGGCTGCTTGGGATTTAAAGATTGATCCCGGTCCGAGGAATGGCTTGTCGGATTGCCAACCGAGTTCATTTTGAACATGGACTAACCATTGATGAGGCACAACTCCGTAAGCCAAGAACATCAGGAAAAATGCGTACACAGAGCCAAACATCGCCTCGCCCCATGACATGGGAGTACCGATAGGACGGCGTTTGCCGTACACAAAAACAAGACCCGCAAGAATTGTTGTCAAAGCCAAGGAGAACAGGAAAGCCTGATTCATTCCTGGCCATTTCAGGATGTCAATCGCCAGCATCTAGCCGGTATTCCCTTCCGTGCCTTGTAACGAGGTCGATACATGTTTGAGTTTCGTGGACTTAGCTGTATTAAAAATCTCTAGAAGAACTAACTAGAACCTTAGTCGTCAAGAGCCTCGCGCGACCCAACTCACTCACAAGAACAAACAAAGATTTCGGGCACACAGAAAATTATGACGGCATTGCTGAAAATCGGAATCTTTCACTACTTGAGGTCTATCGCCGTGGACTACCCCTGAGGTGGGTTGTGCGTTAGTTCACGGTACCTAAGTGACAAGATTCCTAGGAGTTTTTGCCCCAGAAAAGGCTAGGAATTCCGTCATAGCCTCACTCGCGCTCTAGTGTTCTTATTCAAGACGACAGCCACTCGGTCGTTGTCAAAAAATTGTCGTACCCCACGCCCGAAAGGACTGGCCCGTGACCGAAATTCCCGAGCACCTCTTAAAACGATCCCGCGACCGAAAGGCCGCTGGCGGGGATGCCTCTTCGACAGAGGTTTCTGCAGGCGCTGCAGTTCCGGCGACGACTGGCGCAACGACACCCACCGCCCGAGTTTTGGTGGAAACTGAGGCTCAAAAGCCCGCAAAGAAGCCCGATCCGGCCTATGTCACGGCCGCCAAGACGCGTGGTCGCATCCCATCTTGGGCCATGGCCACGCTTGCTTTGATGCCCATTTTCTTGTTCATGTACGTCCGTGGCTTGGAGCCGCAAAAAGCCGAAGCACAGGGTCCGATTGCTCTCGGAATGGAGAACTACGGTGCCTGCGCAAGTTGTCACGGTGCCGACGGCGCAGGTGGTGCCGGTCGAGTCTTGAAAGACGGTGAGTCGTTGAAGACTTTCCCTCATATTGAAGACATGTTGAATTGGGTGTATGCCGGAACCGAGGCCTACGAGGCCGCCGGAGTCGCATCCTACGGCGATCCGAATCGCGAGGGCGGGGCTCACTATCCCCGGTCTTACAACGGTGGAGTGATGCCCGCCCAAGGGGAAAAAGCCGGTGGGGCGCTCACCGAAGCAGAGATTTTAGGACTCATCTGCCATATTCGTTATGACATTTCAGGTGCTGATGACGCTGGAGAATGGGCCGAAGAGTACGAAAAGTGGTGTAGTCCAGAGAGCCAGATTTTTCTTGACCTTGAATCTGGAACTTTGACCTTTGAGTCCCCCGAATTGGGTATCGGAACCGCTCCCCGCCTTGGCACCCCAGCCGACCAAGAAGTGATGGTCGCTGGCTGAAAAGGCCAGTACCCAGTCGATGTGACTTCGACTGTGACCAACAGAACGCCCACGACCCCGAACCCATCTAGGCGCTGAGGCGCTATGACCACCACTTCCTTGCCATGACTTCCCACCACGATGTCCTGATCATTGGCGCTGGACCCGCTGGTGCGGCTGCCGCGTACTGGTTGGCCACAGAGGGTCTCGATGTTGTCATCGTCGACAAAAAGCTTTTTCCGCGGGAAAAAACATGTGGTGACGGTTTAACCCCGCGAGCTGTCAAGCAGATCAACGATATGGGTCTTGGCGATCAACTCTCTCAGTTCCATCGTTACGACGGGTTGCGCACGACTGCGCACGGCAAGGCCATTGAACTGCACTGGCCCTCGCATCCGATCTATCCACAACACGGCTATGTCGTGCGGCGCCGAGAACTGGACACAATGGTGGCGCGCCATGCGGTCGCCGCGGGAGCAACGTTGCTTGAAGGTCACGAAGCCCTCGCTCCAGTTCTGGAAAGGGGTTTTGTTCGCGGAGCGACAATTCAAAGCAAAGACTCTGACATTCCTTTCAATATCACGGCGCGCTATGTGATTGTCGCCGACGGCGCCAACAGTCGCTTCGGGCGATCACTCGGGACCTTTCGAACTAAAGAGTGGCCATACGGAACCGCCATTCGCACCTATTGGGAAACTCCACGTCACGCTGAACCTTGGATTGAGTCGGCACTTGATGTGAAAGACCGTAACGGAAACCAGATGCCTGGTTATGGCTGGATCTTCCCCGTCGGTGATGGAACTGTGAACATCGGCGTTGGGCTGTTATCAACATTTCGCGATTTCAAAAGTGTGAACACAACCCACCTGCTGGATGCCTATGCCCACATGGTGGCTGACCGCTGGGAAATTGACCCTGATCATCCCACAATCAAGGCAACCTCACGGCGAATTCCGATGGGTGGCTCGGTTGGACCAAAATCTGGACCTACGTATCTTGTCATTGGTGATGCAGCAGGAAGTGTGAACCCCTTCAACGGGGACGGTATTGATTACGCCTATGAAACTGCGCGCATGGCTGCAGAGGTGCTCACCGACGCTATTCGTAACAACGACCCAGCAGCATTACAGCGCTACCAAATGTTGATTGACGATGAGTACGGTCAATACTTCAAGGTGGCGCGTTTATTTACCCGCATCATTGGTCGACCGGTGATCATGCGCGAACTTTCGCGAGTCGGAATGCACAGTCGCACTCTGATGGAATGGGTTGTGAGAATCATGGCCAACTTGTTGCGTCCCGATGAAATCGGACCAGCAGAAGTGGCCTATAAAGCGGCAGCCGCAATTGTACGACTCACACCTCATGCGTAATTCGTCGTTGCTTTAACCCTTGCAACGCACAGCAGATACTTGTGCTTGAGAAAGATCCACGATCGTCACGTGCCGTTTCTCATATTTGGCAACAAATGACGTGAGATTTGGTAGTTCCTCCTGACACCGACGCACAACTACGTCAAGTAGAGGAACCTCCAAGCCATTGGTGAGTCGGGCATACGTAACACCGTCAAGCAATTCTTCAATCGGGGCCAACTCAAGTTCGCTACTGCCAACTTCTGGAGCGGGAACCAACGAAAACCAAACGATGCCATCACCCAAAGTGTCAGCCAAAATAACGCACGCGTTGAGCGCCTCCGGGAATAAACAAGTTGATTCCCCCATTGTCCCATCAGCGATCGTTAACACTCGGCCGTCAAGTAACACCGCAGTTGCATCTCCATTTGATATTCCATTTGATACTGACCATGCTTGGTCGGAGCGCACGGTTGACGTTTGCGCAATGAGATCAATGCGACGGTTATTTGCCTCCACGACAACCTGATTGGAGTCGCTTGAGCCTTGGCACATCCATAAAAGTATTGTCAGTGCACATAAAGATGCCAGAGTCGCCCAATATCGCCAGGAGAGAAACTGTCGCATAGGTGAAGCGTAGGGCGTCAGAGGGCGACGGCGAGTGCAGCTCGGTGAAAACGCTCTGCTAGGTCATCCATCACGACATCATCATGACCTAAGCCGACAAAAATTGCCTCATAGGCCCCCGGTGCCATTGCTACACCTCGCGCCAACAGTGCGTGAAAAAAGCGCGCAAATAACTTTTCGTCAGTTCGCTTGGCTTCATCAAAATTGATTGGCAAGCGATCACTCCCTAGAGCATCTCCAAGGAAAATTCCCACGAGTGTGCCGACACGCGATGTGGTGACTGGTAAACCTGCTGCCGACGTGGCCTCAGTAATCAATGACGCTAGGCGGGTGGCACGCGTTTCAAGAAGACGATAAACATCAGGAGTGAGTTGACTCAGGGCCGCCAATCCCGCCGCCGTCGCCATCGGATTTCCAGCCAATGTTCCAGCATGGAAAACTTTTCCAAGGGGCGTGAGATTTTCCATGATGTCTTGACGACCGCCGACTGCGCCGATTGGCAGGCCACCACCAATGACCTTGCCGAAACACGTCAGGTCGGGCTTGACCGAGTAGCGACCTTGAGCACCATCAGGACCGAGACGAAAGCCAGTGATCACTTCATCGAATATCAATAACGCGCCAACCTTGTCGCACGCGCGTCGTAAACCTTCAAGAAAACCTGGCACTGGGGCGACCACGCCCATATTGGCAGCAACTGGTTCGACAATGACAGCAGCTACTGATTCATCAATTTCAGGTATCACGTTGTAGGGAGCCACGATGGTGTTGGCGACGGCCTCAGGTGGCACACCCGCTGTGCCCGGAATACCGAGGGTTGCCACACCACTACCACCTGCAGCAAGAAGAGCATCGGTAGCGCCGTGGAAGTTCCCAGAAAAGATTATAATTTTTGCGCGACCCGTCAGCCCACGAGCAAGTCGTACCACTGTTGAGGTGGCTTCGGTACCCGAGTTCATAAAACGCACTCGCTCACACGATGGCACACGTTCGCTCATCGCCTCAGCCAATTTCATTTCACGCGGTGTCGGGGCACCGAAGGAGGTTCCATCCACCGCGGCTTCACGCAAGGCCGCAGTGATTGCTGGATGCGCGTGACCAAGAATGACCGCACCATAACTTTGAACGAGGTCAATGTAACGCGTACCCTCCACGTCATAGACATGGCCACCGCTACCTCGAGCCACGACATACGGTGAGCCACCGACGGCTTTGAAGGCGCGGATTGATGAGTTCACACCACCTGGAATGACACGTGCCGAGCGCTCAAATAAAGTCACGTTTGATGGCACGCCAGCACCCTGACAAACAATGGGGTCACAACCAGCAGCCACACAAGCTACGGGATCACACAATGGAATGGACGACTGCTGAGTTGTACTCATGTGCTTTAACCGTTCGTTAATTCGCCGTACCAACGCGCCAAGTACGTGAGAATAATGTCTGCGCCGGCACGTTTGATCGCCGTTAAATGTTCAGTAGCCACAATGTCGTGATCAATCCAGCCGTTGGCTGCTGCTGCTTTGATCATTGAATATTCACCACTCACGTGATAGGCCGCCACGGGCACATTGACGAGTTGTCGCACCGCAGCGATGACATCAAGATAGGCCAAAGCAGGTTTGACCATCACCATGTCAGCACCTTGTTCAATATCGGCTTCAACTTCAGTCAGAGCTTCACGGGCATTGCGCCAATCCTGTTGATAGCCCTTGCGATCGCCACCACCGATAATTTGCACATCAACAGCTTCCCGAAACGGTCCATACAAACCAGATGCATATTTTGCCGAGTAGGCAAGAATTGATGCTTCGCTATGACCGTTGGAATCAAGAGCCGCACGAATGACACCAACCTGACCGTCCATCATTCCACTTGGCGCAACAACATGTGCGCCAGCATTAGCTTGGGCGATTGCGGCCTTGGCATACACCTCAAGAGTTGCGTCATTGTCTACTGAACCGTGACCATCAAGAATGCCACAGTGACCGTGACTGGTGTATTCATCAACGCATAAGTCAGACATCAGGACAACTTGATCACCAAAATCAGAACGCAGATCAGATAGCGCTAGTTGGACAATGCCTCGGGGATCAAAGGCTCCCGAGCCAATCTCGTCTTTCGTACCCGGAATACCAAACAGAATCACTGACTTGACGCCGAGGTCAGCGAGTTCACGGACCTCCTGTCGAAGACTCACTCGAGTGTGTTGCACAACTCCAGGCAAAGAAAGAATCGGTATCGGCGAATCAATACCTTCACGGACAAACAGTGGCGCAACTAAATCGTTGACATTCAGTCGAGTTTCAGCCACGAGATCACGAAGAGCCTGAGTGCGGCGTAAGCGACGAGGGCGCGACGCGGGAAAACGTGCTGACATACTCACAGCCTACGGGCGATATTTAGTCAACGACTCCCCAAGGCCAATGAAGTGGCACCAACCAATCCCTGCAGAGATTGTTCACTGGCAACTGTGACTGGAGCGATGCCCAATTCACTCAGTGTCGCGGCGGTCGTCGGGCCCATCGCCACGACCACTGCGGGAGTCAATCGTCCGAAAAGCGTGACCCAAGCGCGTGCCGCTGAAGCCGACGCAAAAGTGATGGCATCACATCCGCGAATCTCCACCTCCCGATCTGTGGCAGTAGTCAGCGGCACGGTTCTGTAGCTCACAACTCGGTCCACAGTCCAACCCCGAGCGCGCGCCGCAATTTCAAAATCATCCCCCGCCGACTCAGCTACCGCCACAAGAACCCGCCCTGACCCAAACGGGAATATTTCTCCCAACGAGCGTCCGGTTTGCACGGCTGGAATGAGATCAGCACCACCAACAGCTTGCGCAGTTGCCGTTCCGACAGCAGCAATTTTACAGGATTGATGTTCACGAGATCCTGCAGTCATGGCTTCACGAAAACGGCGTGCACCCTCAGGAGAAGTGACCACGACCCAGTCGTATTGGTCAATCGCTTGACATGCCTCACGAAGTGCTTGACCGTCGTCCGCAGGGTCAACTGTGTCCGTCACTGCAATCTCGATCACCTCCGCTCCAGCCTCACGAAACATCTCGCTCAGAGCGCCAGCACGTTGTGCTGAGCGCGTGACAATGATTCGCCGTCCAGATAACGCAGCGGTCGACAGGTCATTGGCCATGATTTTGATGTCAACCGGCGACTGAATCTCGTGCGGTGCGAGCGGCCGACCGTGAAGCAAGAAGTAAATCATCATGAGATGAGATGTGCCCCGTGGCGATTGAGGCAAAGTGATGTTGCGCTGCATCATCAGAAGCCAGATATACCAACATTGTTGAACCATCGTCATAAGCGCCGACTGGTAATGAACAACCCGAACCCAACTCAGCGAGAAATGCCCGCTCATGTTCCACAGCGCGACGCGATAATGAATGATCAATGGCGTGCAAAATATCGTGCGTCTGTTGATCATCTTCACGACATTCGATAGCCACGCAGCCCTGACCAACTGCAGGCACCATGACTTGCACGTCAATATATTCACTGACGCGATCGCTCCAACCCAAAATTTCTAATGCCGCTGCGGCCATCACAATCGACCCATCAACTGGAATCTTTTCTAGACGAGTTGGGATGTTGCCACGAAGTTCAACGAAATGCAGATCTGGACGAATAGCCGTGAGTTGTGAGCGCCGACGAACAGAGCCGGTCGCAACTGTCGCACCTTGACCTAAATCGGCCAAAGAACGACCTACCAAGACATCGCGCGGATCACGTCGCTCGCCAAAGGCAGCGATAACTAAACCATCAGCGGGAGTGGAAGGAAGATCTTTGGCGCTATGTACAGCAATGTCTGCTCGACCTGCCAAAACAGCGGCCTGCACCTCTTTAACAAAAACGCCTTGCCCACCAATAGTGTGCAGCGGCACATCTTGTCGTTGATCCCCGGTTGTATCAACGAACACAAATTCAACGTGCAGTCCACGATGATGAGCACGTAAGAGATCGGCTACGGCAGTGGCTTGAGTGCGGGCTTGAGCAGAACCTCTAGTGGCAATGCGAACACTCGTCATGAGCGCTGACTCGCCGTCAACTCAAGTCAAAGAGATCGCGTACGGCCGCCGAGTTGCGTTCTCCTCGCGGAGTACCTGCATCGTCTTTGAGGCGCACTGACATGTCGTGGAGCAACTTAGCAACGATGCCCTTGGTCAAGGCATCTACTGCTTGTTGTTGTTCATCAGATAATGAGGACAACTTCTTCTGCAAACGATCAATCTCGGCTAGGCGCACCACTTCAGCACGAGCATGGAGCAGCGCCACAAGTGGCGCTGCCTGGCGCGCTGTCAACTCCAGAGTGAAGCGCTCTAATTCTTCAGCAACAATCTTTCGTACGGCTTGGGCTTCAGCAACACGCAATGCCTGTCCGCGTGCCGCCCAGTCACGCAAATTATCTAAATCAAGTAAGGTCACGCCGTCAATTGTCGCGACATCGGACTCAACATCGCGCGGCACGGCAATATCCACGATGAACAGTGGTCGCGAAGCGCGCTGTTGCATTGCCTTTGAGACCATCTCAACGTCAATAACTGTTGTGCCAGCACCAGTACATGTCACAACGACATCTGCCTGCGTCAGAGTCTCGGCGAGCCGATAAAACTCAGTCACTGAACCAGAAACTCGATCAGCTAGGGCTTGTGCTTTGGCGATGGTTCGATTGGTAACAAGAACTTGGCTGATACCAGCATCAGCCATCGCAATCGTGACACCCTCGCCCATGTCGCCAGCCCCGACGACAAGGACAGTCAACCCTTCAACCGTTCCGAGATTTTCGCGGGCCATATCGACGGCAGCCTGACTGACACTCGCAGTATGGCGACCGATAGATGTTTCAGTACGCGCCCGCTTTCCAGTTTGAATGGCGTGTCTAAACAAAAGATTCAGCGTGGATAGCGATCCACCTTCATGTTGCGAACGCTCCCAGGCCGAACGCACCTGTCCAAGAATCTCGCTTTCGCCTACGACTGCCGAATCCAGCCCAGCAGCCACTTCAAATAAATGACTAATGGCAGCATCGTCGTGCTGGCTATAGACATGCGGAGATAATTCTTCCGGGGAAAAGTTGCCAAGGTCGCAAAAGAAATCGCGCAGATCGCCGTAGGCCCCGTGAAACTTCTCGGCAACTGCGTACACCTCGGTGCGATTACATGTTGACAGCACGACAACTTCACGAATGTTGGGTCGCGCCATCAAACCGTGAACTGTCTTGGCGATCGCGTCGTCAGCAATTGTGACCCGCTCCAGAAGAGAGAGAGGACCAGTTCGGTGATTCACCCCAAATACGACGATTGACACGACAGTAACCCTATCTCTCAGACCTTTTATCGGACCTATGCACTGACACTCTTCGGTAAAACTTGTGGCCATGGAACAACTTTTTTCTTGTGTTGCTCATGAAAACTCAGGATCTGCAGTTCACACGCCAAATCAACTTGGCGAACGGTAATTCCCGCTGGAACGCTCACAGGAATCGGGGCGAAGTTCAAAATACTGGTCACCCCCGCAGAGATCAGTCGATCGGCAACCATCTGAGCGGCCTCGCCCGGAACTGCCACCACGCCGATCGCCACCTTCCGTGAGGCAATGAGAGCAGGCAACTCATCAATATGGCCCACCCGCAGACTGCCAATCAGCGAACCAACTTTGGCTTCGTCGATGTCCACGAGCCCGACGATTGGGTAACTCCGTCGACCAAACCCGCCAGAGCCAATGAGGGCCTGACCCAAATTGCCAGCGCCGACGATGACAACTGGCCATTCATGGTCAATCCCAAGTTCTCGTTGAATCTGAAAAATCAAGAAGGAAACTTCGTACCCAACCCCACGAGTCCCATAACTGCCGAGGTAACTGAGATCTTTACGGACCTTGGCAGCGTTAATCCCACCCATTTCGGCGATTTTTTCCGAAGACACTCCAGCCACCCCAGATTCTGTTAACTCCAGCAGAATCCGCAGATACATCGGAAGCCGAGAAATCGTGGCTTCTGCGATTTTACGACGGGAGCGATTTGCCATGAAAAAAAGTTACGCCTGATCGTCCGTCAGCGAGAAGTCCCACAGCGTGACACAGACCCGCGCCAATGGTCATCGGTCACCGCAGGTACTTGGCCGTCGTGGCTCTAGCCTCGCATCGTGACGTTGAACGCCGCCCTCGCTGCCGCTACCACTCTCGTAGCGCTGGCTTTCAGCATCTCGACTTTTGATCGCTGGTTGCAACGTCGCCGTCCTCACGATGGAGCGTGGAGTTTTTCATTGCTCTTGTTTGCTGTGGGATCACTGGCCTTATGGTGGGCCGAGGCACGCGGTTGGAGCCTGTCTTCATTTCGAGTTTTCTTTTTAGCAGGAGCCATACTCAATGTGCCGTGGCTGGCGCTTGGAACGGTCTATCTCTTGTTCGGAACAAAAGTCGGCAAGATCGTCAAGACCTGGCTGATTGGATTATCTGGTGCTGCCGTGGGAGTGATGCTGGTAGCTCCCACCAAACGCGATCAATTGATCAGTACCGATGTCGGTGGCGGCGCATTGCCACAGGGAAGTGAAATTTTTGGTGTCGCTCCGCGAGTCTTCGCCGCAGTTGGCTCAGGCGTAGCCGCAACATTGATTATCGGTGGCGCCTTGTGGTCAATCGTCAGAGTGATACGAGGTCACGTCCCTGCTGTTGGGCAAGCACAACGGCAGATCACGAATACACGTCGTCACGTGACCAGCAATACTTTGATCGCTGCGGGGACAATCATTCTTTCAGCGAGTGGCACTTTGGCTGGTCGCCTCGGTGAGGATCGCGCTTTCGCAATCACCTTATTACTCGGCATCGTTGTGCTCTTCGCCGGCTTTCTAGTCTCCGCAGCAAGGGCAGATGGATCGTGGCGAAAATTAGTGGACTTACAAACGCAAGAGGGATAAAACCCCAGCCAAAAGAATCCCTGCGAGTAAAAGAACTGTGGTCAAAGTTGTTGCTGGTCGCATGCGTTTATCCTAGTTGTCGAAAAGCTACTTATTCCTCAACGAAATCGGGGTTGATGCCCCTGGCTCCGTTGCACCAGGCTGCAATGAAACCTGCTCACCTTCGCCCAAAGATAACTCTTTCGCTGCTGATGAACGATCAATGGCGAGACACAACAGACCTGACGAATCAATCACCAATCCAGTTGCACCTTGGCCGAGATCAGCAAAGGATGTTGAAATTGCGAAATTGCGAATATTCTCACCGAAGCCCACGCGGACACGATCAACTTTGGTATTCCACGCTGTTTCTAAATCATCAAGGCTGACATTTAACTGACAATTGCCGAAACGGTCAACCCAAATAACTTCACACTCAAGTGTGCCATTCTCATCACGTGGAATCGGCACGATACCTGGCAACAATGCAGCGGGGTCAACTTGCGTTCCAACCTCGTATAAATCAATACCGTTGCACAACATGGCGGCGATCGGCGCAAAAACATCACGCGCTGCGAACGTTGATCCGGGAGCAACAAGATGATGTTCTTCTTTGTCAAGAATGACAGCGCGCTCAGCACCACCAACTAAAGCCACCCCAGGTGCTAATAAACCGTTATCAGGACCGAGAAAAATTCCAGCACCACCGGCAACCTCGACAGCCACTAAACGACGTCGTGTTCCCGCGCCTGGATCTACCGCAGCAATCACAATGCCTTGCGTCAGATACGGAACAGCGCGCGCTAGCGACAACGAAGCGCTGCGAACATCAAACGGAGAAATGCCATGCGTGAGATCAATCACAACGACTTGCGGAGCCGACTCACGGAGTACTGCTTTGACGACGCCCACATGTTCTGACTCATAACCAAAGTCAGAAATGAATGACACGGTCTCATAGGTACGACTCACGCTTCACAGTGTGGCAGTGAAATTGACTCAAGTCACCAAACAACAACAGACCCGAGAAATGCGACGGGGCTGGTACCAACCCCCCGCTGGCACCAGCCCTATCGGCGCTGCCCTTGCGGGCGCGTCCCTAGCCAACCTTCAGCTAGCGGTCATGTGACCTGTGACATACCCTAGGCACAGGCGCACCAACTTTGAAAGTGAAAAAGTGAAATTTATTATCTGCCCGAAAACGGGGTAAAACACACTAAAAGTGCGTTACTGACCACCGAGTTGGCGACTTCGCTCTGTGGCGGCGCGAACAGCCTCAGCAAAAGCAGTCCGAATGGCTTGTGCCTCAAGGAGTGCAATCCCCGCCGCGGTTGTACCCCCAGGTGACGTCACACTGGCACGTAAATCCTTGGGATCCTGCCCCTGAGCCAGCAAAGCCGCAGATCCGACGAACAATTGACGAATCAATACATCAACGGTGTCACGCGGCAAACCTTCAGCGACCCCAGCATCCATCAAAGCCTCAGCCACCAAGAAGAGATATGCGGGACCACTGCCGACGAGTCCGGTCACAGCATCTAATTGCGCCTCAGGCACAGTGACGACGATGCCCACCGACCCTAAAACTGCTCGTGCCCACTCCAAATCGGCCTGGGTGGTATGTGTGCCGCCGGCAATTCCTGAAGCCCCCTGTCCCACAAGGGCAGGCGTGTTGGGCATCGCTCGGACAACTGCCACTCCAGCACCACACGCCGACTCAAGGGTTTTCAATGTGACTCCAGCAGCAATCGACAAAACCCTTATTGCTCCAGCCCCAACGCACGCCTGAGCGGCGGCTGGCACATCTGGGGGTTTCACGGCGATGACGGCTGAACCACATGGTCCGATCGTGGCCGAAATTGTGACACCTGGGAAAAGATGCGCCAAATGTTGGCGACGAGCCTCAAGGACCTCAACGATGATCAGATCGTTAGTGGTGATGAAGCCTGATGACAACAAACCGCCAGCCAGTGCCGCTCCCATATTTCCGCCACCGACGATGGCCAAAATTGCCGAATCAGAAGTACCCATACTGTCACGCTAACGCTGTGGAGGCCTCGCCGATGCGACTTCCCAATCACAGTCGGCAAGACCACTGCACTGTGGGTCTCGTTCGCCGACAAAGGGCGAGAGATTTAACTAGTTCGCAAAGCGTGAGGCAAAGCCGATAGCCAGCAGTGGTCGAAAACACTGCTCAACATAGGCATATAGCGAACCAACAACACGGTCCACTTCGGACTCCACCAATCCAATCAATGGCAACTCGCCACGGAGGTACACAGCGTCTTCAAGTCCCACTGAGAAATGGGCTCCGATCAATTTGTCATTGCGACGTAATAAGTTCTCATTGAATTCAGCGATGTTCTCTTCGGGAGCGGGAAGAACATACGTTTCATAACGCAATGTACGCTGCCCGAGAGTCAGCCACACGGTGATGTAGTCCTTGGTCTCACCCTTCATGCGTACATACCAACGGGAGCGATATACAGGATCAGGATCTCCATGATCAATGGCCAAGATTGTTTCATTGACAGATTTTAGTTTCGCTAACCATTCATCAATTTGGCGTTCAAAGATCGCCAAAGAACCGTCATCAAAGAGATCACTCACGAGCAGTTCACGAGTGAGCGAGAGGTGATATCTGTGTACACCCGACGTAAACGTGCTGCGGCAAAACTCCATGTATAACGGCGACCGCGGTCAGCCGCCGCAATGCCCATCGCGGTGGCGAGAGCAGGATGATCAAGGATTTCTGCAGTGTATTTAGCGAAAACTTCAGGATCACGATCAGCAACGAGATAGCCAGTGCGGCCGTGATCAACAAGCGATAACAAACCACCGACAGCGTTGGCAATGACAGGAGTGCCACATGCAGCGGCTTCAAGGGCCACAAGCCCAAAACTTTCTGAACGACTCGGGACCCAAACAGCGTCGGCGGCGCGGTAATACGTTGACAACATGTGGTGCGCTTGCGCTTCAATGAAGTGCACCTGGCGAGTCAAACCTAATTCAGCGATCAGTGCTTGGACGCGAAGCACTTCTGTGTCGCCGTGCGAACCACTCGCTCCACCAACGACGTATAACTGCGCATCGCGACGACCAAGAGCAGCTAAAGCGCGAACGGCGACATCAACTCCCTTGAGGGGCTGAATACGTCCGACGAATAACAACACTGGTCCGTCACCCATTGCGAGTGCCGCACGAGCACCGCGCTTATCGCCAGGTGTGAAGAAGGCATGTTCAACACCTGGCGCAACGATTTCTAAAACACCTGGCGGGTTGCCATACAGACGACGAAACTGATCTTCTTCTTCATCGCAACTCACACAAATCGCATCAGCACAACCAATGATTTGGGCTTCGGCTCTTTCACGACGTTCAGTTTCGGGATCACCACCTTCGGCTTTGACTCGAGCCAAGGTATGAAAAGTCGTCACCAGTGGGACATCTAATTCGTGTTTGAGCGCGTGCCCAGATAAGCCTGATAACCAATAATTTGCATGCACAACATCAACTGGGTGATTTCTGCGAATGTCGTCGAGTACCAAATCGGTGAACGTCGGAACAAGAGACTCAAGTTCTTCTTTGGGTAAAGCGAATTGACCAGCAGGAATATGAATCACTCGATGATTAGGCTCAACCAAGATTTCTCGGGGCAAACCAACGCGCCACTCACGGGTATACGTGGTGACTTCAACGCCGGCGTGGGCCAGACCCGCAACGAGTTCGCGGACGTACACATTCATCCCGCCCGAATCCCCAACCCCTGGCTGAGCCAAAGGCGAGGTGTGCAAAGAGAGCATGGCTACGCGCGTCATCAACTTTGGAAACTATCGCTGATCTTTAACCTTTGACTGAACGAGCCTTCAAGAACTGCGTCAGTTTTGTAACAAAGTGTCCACGGAGGCATCTCCATCGCGGTAGCGACGCACCAATTCCGCCGTTAAAGCGTCAATTCGATTAAATAACTGGCGGCGCAACTCAGACTGCGCCGACTCAAAAACCTGTATCCCATTTTCCAATGAGGTCAGACCCAAGTCATCAAGGTCAGCCATATTGTCAAAGCCCAAACTGTCGCACAACACATCAAATTCAGCCAGCAAGGGATGATCGGCACTGACCTCGGTGTCACGCGGTGGACGCGCTGAACCAGTACTGGGTGCAGGGCCCACTCCAGAACGCACGATCTCAGCAACTGAGACAGATCCACCTCCATCCGCCCTGTGACGCTTCACGGCAGTCACTAAATCAAGACGACCTTGGGCTAGCCGACGAACGAACGAGACAGCATCTTCTTGCTGGCGCAAGGCATCGCGCTCGGCGCGGAGATCTGGCAGGGACAACGAGGCTGGATCGCCTGATGGATTCGCTGTCTGATTCATGAACTTCCTCCAGAGACGGGTGGCAGTACCGCTACCTCATCATTGTCGCCCACGGCTGTCAAACCAGGTACCGATTCTCCGTTTAACCAAATTCGACACGTCGGCACTAAGTCAGCAAAGGACTGTCCATAGCGTTGGACAGCGCCGGCGATGACCTCGTCAACCGTTGACCCTGCCACAGTATCGCTTGATGTGCCGGCCACTTCACGGGCTCGGGCGAATAGACGCAGAGTTGCCACTCGTCAGAGCGTACCCGCACTACCCTCATTGGTCGTGCCTCAACAAGTTGCGATGACGAATACCCGTGTACTTGTACTGCGACATGGACAGAGTGAATGGAACGCTCTCGGGCGTTGGCAAGGCCAAGCAAATCCGCCCCTCACGATCCTTGGAATCCAGCAAGCCGCCGACGCCGCAGGCTTACTCGGCACGCAATGTCCTCCCTTTGATCTCGTGATCACTAGCAACCTTGAGCGAGCACACCTCACAGGCCAAACAATCGCCCAGATACTCGGTGTACCAACAGTGCATGTTGATAACAGGTGGCAAGAAAATGATGCTGGTGAATGGCAGGGTCTGACCCCTGACGAGATTCACGTGCAGTGGCCTGGCTACCTCGAAAGTGGACGTCGCCCGCCGCATTTTGAAACCGAAGAATCGACCAACCAGCGCGTCAGCGCTGCGCTTCATGCGATCGCCGAAGAAAATCGTGGCAAGTGCATCTTGGTGATTTCTCACGGCGGAGTGCTGCGATTATTGCGTGCCCATCTCGGCGGGCTGGATCAACGCTTCCCCAACTTGTCGGGATCATGGTTTGAGCACAATGAATCCAGCGGATGGCACCTCGGCTCATTGCTCTATCCGCTTCAACTCATCGCCGATGATCTGCGCGACAACGGCGCCGTTGAATGAGCACTCAGCGGCGACTCGTTGATCGCTTTCTTGACGATTCCTATTCCCTAGAGACTCGTCGTCACGTCGGCACTTTGACCATTGCCCGAATGACTACGAATGGTTGCTTTCGCTTCGCTCCTCCATTTTTAGCGAGTATTTCAAACGACTTCAATATCAGTTTGTCGCGTCTTGGTTTAGCCCTGATGTTCACCGAGATCACAATGGCCATTGCTCCCATTCTTGGCTCGTATGTAGACCGCGTCCATCGTCGCGCTGCCATGGCAGGTGGTCTGATCGGACTTTCAGGAGCAACCGCTTTAGCAGCCGCGAGTCCATCGCTGTGGGTCTTCATGATCGGCATCTTGCTACTCGGCATCTGCAAATTTATTTTTGATATGGGACTCACTGCTTGGGTGAATGACCATGTGGACTACGAACGACGTGGCCGGGTCATCGGTCTCACCGAAACATCATGGGCACTTGGTTTACTCATCGGCGTCACATTGATGGGCCTTGTGGCCTCGGCTACATCGTGGCGTTGGGGGTACGCCGCCGGCGCGCTCAGTGTGGCGCTCATGGCGGTGGTGGTCGCCACGCGTCTTGATGGACATGATGTCGTAGGTTCTCAACGCATTCAAGAAACGCAAAAATATCCGATGCCTGCGCAGGGCTTTTGGATTGTTGGGGCGATGTTTTTTCTGATGGCTGCAAGTCAAACAATGTTCGTCACCTTCGGTTCTTGGCTTGACGACGAATTTGGTTTCACTGAAGCAGCAATAACTGCAGTCGCCTTTGGACTTGGGGCTTTCGAACTTTTTGCATCAATCACCAGTGCTCGTCGCACTGACCTCTGGGGTAAAGAACGTAGCGCAATGTTGGGCGCAGGACTCATTGTCCCAGCGGGTTTGTTTCTCACGGTCGGACATAACCAGCTGATTTCTGGGCTGATTTTGTTGGGCGTTTACTTGCTCGGATTCGAATTTGCGATTGTCAGTTTGTTGCCCCTCGGAGCAAATCTAATCACCCATTCGCCCGCTCGCGGTCTGGGTATCGTGCTCGCTGGTGGCGCTTTAGGTAGGGCCAGCATGTCTGTTATTGCCACCGCCACGTATGACTCATTCGGTATCAATGTTCCGGCGTTCATTGGCGCCTGCTCGGCCTTATGCACAATCTTGTGCATGATGGCTTACAGCCGAACAACCAAAATGTCGGTTTTTTAGCCGCGATAACCATTCGTAATGGGAAGCCGGCGATCTTTACCGAATGCCTTTTCAGAAACGCGCACCCCAGGTGCACCCTGACGCCGTTTGTATTCACTGAGATCCACGAGACGCGCTATGCGACGCACGATGTCTTCAGGGTGACCCAACTCAATGATCTCTGCAGCTGTTCTATCTTGCTCAACATACAAGGCCAAGATCGGATCAAGAATGTCATAGGGCGGCAAGCTTTGATCATCGCGTTGATCGGGACGCAATTCGGCTGACGGCGGTTTTGTGAGCACCGACACGGGAATGATCTCGCGACCTGCTCGCTGATTGACATAGCGACTTAAACCAAAGACGTCAGTCTTTAACAAATCTTTGATCACAGCATACCCGCCCACGGAGTCGCCGTAAATCGTGAAATATCCAACAGCAAGTTCACTCTTGTTGCCAGTCGTTAAGACCATCCATCCAAACTTGTTTGACAATGCCATCAGAATCTGACCACGACACCGACTCTGCAAGTTTTCCTCAGTGAGGTCTGCCTCTCGACCAGCAAAACTAGGAGCAAGCATCGCAAGATACGCTTCAAAAACGGGCTCAATGGAAATAGTTTGACAGTCAATTCCTAAAGCACCAGCAAGAGCATAGGCGTCAGTCTTTGAACCATCAGACGAATATCGTGAAGGCATCGCCACACCGTGAACATGTTCAGCACCCAAAGCCTCAACTGCCAACGCAGCGACAATTGATGAGTCAATTCCGCCAGACAAACCAATCACAACATCAGTGAACTTGTTTTTGCGCACGTAATCGCGCGTACCGAGAACTAGTGCTCCATACATCTCTTCGTATCGATCACTCAGCGGTGCGACGTCGGCAACATCTGGCTTGTCAAGATCAATTTCAACAACACTCAAACCACTCGTGAATTGGGGGGCACGTGCAAGCAATTTTCCGGAAGCATCAAACACCATTGATGATCCATCAAATACTAATTCGTCTTGTCCACCGACTTGATTGACGTACATAATGGCACATTTGTTGTCGGCAGCACGCGAGCGCAACATCTCTTCACGCTCTTGCAACTTGCCACTATGAAACGGCGAGCCATTGATATTGATATTGAGTTGTGCACCGTCTCGCGCTTGATGCTGCACCGGACCATCGACGCGCCAAATGTCTTCACAAATAGAAACCGCGCACTTCACGCCGCTGACTTCAAAAAGATGATGCGCACCAGTGCCAGGTTCAAACGTGCGTTCTTCATCAAACACGTCGTAGTTCGGTAACAAACGTTTGTGATACACGTGCTGAATCGCACCGTTGGCACACACCGCAGCAGCGTTAAAGATAACGGGTCGACCCGAGGCCACCTGATTGCCAATACCACTGTCAACAAAACCAATCACAGCAACACAAGATCCAGTCATCTTGGCGAGGTCGTCAACAACTATGCGGTTGTCGCGAACAAAGCCAGGTCTCAACACGAGGTCTTCGGGTGGGTAACCCGTCACCGAAAGTTCGCTAAACGCCACGATGTCGCACTTCGCAGCCACGGCTTGCGCATACAGGTCGGCAATCAATGCGCGATTACCCACCAAGTCACCCACGGTGGGGTTCATCTGAGCCAAGCCAATGCGCAAAGTTGCCACATCTGCGAGGCTAACCGCACCGCCAGTGTGGGCGTTCGGAAGATTTGCGGATACCGTCAGCCCTGCGGTTTAAGTTCGTTGTTGCGCTGTGAACCAAAGAGGGTTCACACAGCGTTCACACTTGGGCAACGGCCGAGAAATGCCCCCCTGAGAACCTTTCCCCGTACAACTCACCCGGCAGCGCCGGACCAAATCCCTGGAGGACCAAGTGGCCTATCAAGCCGAATACATCTGGATCGACGGCACCGAGCCGACGCCGTTGCTCCGCTCAAAGACCAAGATCTTGGCTGACGACGTGACCACCCCTCCGGGTTGGGGTTTCGACGGTTCATCAACCAATCAGGCATCAGGAGACAAGTCTGACTGTGCCTTGGTCCCCGTGTTCACCTGTCCCGACCCCATCCGTGGCGGCGACAACATTCTCGTTTTGTGCGAAGTCACGTCGGCAACTACTGGCAAGCCCCACGCAACCAACACCCGCGCTGCGTGCGCCAAAGCTGCCAAGAAGTTCGCTGCTGAAGAAATGATTTTCGGTATCGAGCAGGAATACACCATGTTGCGTCCCGACGGTCGCCCTCTCGGTTTTCCTGCTGGCGGTGGATTCCCCGAACCACAGGGGCCGTATTACTGCGGCGTCGGCACCGGACGCGTCATTGGCCGCGAGATCATCGAAGAGCACACCCAGGCTTGCCTCGATGCTGGTCTCATGATCGAAGGCACCAACGCCGAAGTCATGCCCGGTCAGTGGGAATTCCAGATTGGCGCCGCTGACGCCCTCACCGTGAGTGACCACATGCATGTCGCTCGCTGGTTATTGCATCGCATCGCCGAAGATTACGACGTCGTGATCTCCCTCGCCGCTAAGCCGCAAAAAGGTGACTGGAACGGGGCTGGGGCACACACCAACTTCTCCACCAAGGCAATGCGTAACGATAAGGACATGAAGGCCATCACTGCGGCTTGTAACGCCATTGGCAAAAAAGTCATGGAGCACGTCACTAACTACGGACATGACATCGAAAGCCGCCTCACTGGCAAGCACGAGACTGCTCCATGGAACAAGTTCAGTTTCGGCGTGTCAGATCGTGGAGCCTCAATTCGTATTCCTTTCCAGGTTGAAAAGACCGGGAGAGGCTACGCCGAGGACCGTCGTCCAAACGCCAACATGGACCCTTACACCGTCTGCCGACTTCTCCTTGAGACGGTTTGCGGCTGAAACTAGGCACACTCCTCGCTTGAGGGGAATAAAAACGTTGTGGGGGCTGGGGAAACCTGGCCCCCATGTCATTTATCCAAGACCTACGGCAGAATGGGAGGATGAACATGCTGAATCCACAGCGTGACTACGTGCTTCGCACAGTAGAAGAGCGCGGCGTTCGACTCATCCGTCTGTGGTTCACAGATGTCTTGGGGGGACTGAAGAGTTTTGCCATCAGTCCGGCCGAACTCGAAAACGCTCTTGAAGATGGCATGACCTTTGACGGTTCATCCATTGACGGTTTCTCACGAGTCCAAGAGAGCGATGTTCTGGCGATCCCTGATCCCAACACTTTCGTGGTGTTGCCGTGGGCGGATTCAAAGTCTCCCGAGGCACGCGTCTTCTGCGATATCTACAACCTTGACGGCTCCCCATTTAGTGGAGACCCACGCCAGGTCTTACGGCGCAACTTAAGACGTGCTCAGGATCTGGGACTCGACTTTTTAGTTGCGCCCGATATGGAGTTCTTTTACTTTGCTCCACCGGAAGCAGGTCAACCTCCACGCCCACTCGATGAGGCGTCATTTTTTGATCTCACAACAACTGATGTCACAGGCACATTGCGCAAGGAAACAATTCGCACTCTGGAGACGATGAGCATTCCCGTTGAGTACTCATTCCATGAAGATGCACCCTCGCAACATGAAATTGATCTGCGTCATACCGATGCTTTAACAATGGCTGACAGCGTGATGACTTTTCGCTTAGTTGTCAAAGAAGTAGCCGCCGCGCAGGGAGTCCATGCCACCTTTATGCCCAAGCCGCTTGAAGGAGTTCAAGGCAGTGGTATGCACTTACACCTATCGCTCTTTAACAACAACGGCACTGATGACAGCAACAGCAACGCCTTTTATTCAGCAAATGATTCGTACAACTTGTCCGAGACGGCCAAGAAATTTATGGCTGGACTTTTGTTCCACGCTAGTGAGATCACCGCTGTCACTAATCAAACAGTCAATAGCTACAAGCGATTAGTGCCGGGCTTTGAAGCACCTGTACATGTTTCATGGGCCCGCAATAACCGTAGCGGTTTGATACGTGTTCCTGTACCGAAGCGCGCAAATCCCTCAGCAACACGCATTGAATATCGCTCACCCGACCCAGCCTGCAATCCATACTTGGCTTTCTCTGTGATTCTTGCCGCTGGCTTACGCGGCATTGAACAAAACTATGAACTCCCCGCAGAGGCTGACGCAAACCTCTTTGAAATGGGTGATGGGGCACTCGAAAAATTGGGCATCGCCCAGTTGCCACAATCTCTTTCTGAGGCACTCAACGTGATGGAGTCGTCAACTCTCGTGCGCGAGGCCCTTGGAGAACACATCTTTGAATGGTTCTTACGTAACAAGCGTTCTGAATGGCGCGGGTACAAGACCCAGGTCACTCCATTTGAACTTCAGCGCTATCTCAAGAGCATCTGAGTTATTGCATGATGGATCTCATTGCCGTTTTTCCTGAATCGCCTTCACCAGAATTGGCGCGCACCTTGGACATGGCTGGTTTTCGTTGGAAAGCTTTTCCTTCCGCTGAAGTCGCCCTGAAGTCTGAACCCAGCGAAGGTTGGTTGGGTGCGATTGTGCTCGCCGATGAAGATATGGACGGGGCTTGGGCTTTTTGCCGGGCCCTGCGTAAACGGGATGGGATACATGTGCCGTTGATGTTGTTGGTCACTGGTGCGCAACTTGATGATCTCACCTTGCGTGATGAATTGTTTAGCGATTTTTGTTTGTTGCCGTTTCACCCAAGAGAACTTGAGGCCCGGCTACGACATGTTTTTGCTCACATGTCTGTCAGCGTGAAGCCAGATGTCGTGGACTACGGCGGGCTCGCACTCAACCTTGAGACCTATCAGGCGTACATTGACGGTCGCCCATTGGACCTGACTTACATGGAGTACGAACTCCTCAAGTTTCTTACTCAGAATCCAGGCAAAGTTTTTACTCGCGAGATTCTTCTGTCACGGGTGTGGGGTTACGACTACTACGGTGGTGCGCGAACTGTCGATGTGCACATTCGTCGTTTGCGAGCCAAGTTGGGTGAAGAGCAAGCGAACTTGATTCAGACAGTGCGAAGTGTGGGATACCGCTTTGGGCAATCACGTTGGGGCAACTAGCCATGCCCTTCTCGATAACTTTTGCTTCTTAGGTAGGTTTCTCACACGTGAAGCGATCGAGATCGTCTACTGAAATGCCCTCCAATGAAGGCGCAAGTCGCAATCGATCCCCAAGGTCTGCGGGAATATCCACAACATGTGGCACACCCAGCACATAACACCCTGCCGCCAAGGCCGAACGCACGCCCGTGGGTGAATCTTCAATTGCCAGACACTCACGTGGGTCCACTCCGAGACGCTGAGCCGCCAGCAGATACGGCTCGGGGTGAGGCTTACCCGCCGTGACCTCATCGCCAGTTACCGAGACCGAAAAACTATTCGGCGGCAAACAATCAATGACTTGATCTGCAAATCGCTTCCACGACATTGTCACCAATGCTGTCGGAATCTTGGCCTGATTGACACTGGCCAACAATTCGCGAGCTCCTGGACGCCACGGAATCGTCACCCGCAATTGGGCCACAACACGATCCAACAACATTTCGACAATTTCTGCGGGCTTTTTATGGACACCTCCATGCTTGCGAATGTAAGCACCCGAATCCAAAAGATCCGATCCGACCAATGCCCGCGCATGTTCATGGGACCAAGTCCCACCGTGCATCTCGACAATTTCAAATTCGGCAGCGAACCAATACGGTTCTGTGTCGACGATCGTTCCGTCCATGTCCCACAACACAGCAGCTGGTCTTTTGTGCGAGCCGACCATTTCAGTGGAGTTGTTGAATCCGCGCGCTGATGAGACGATGTTTTCCGAGCATCTCATCAAGCGCTGTGTGCGTTAGTTGTCCATCGCGCACCACCACGCGCCCATGCACCACAGTGTGGCGCGCCGCCGATGGGCCACATCGCAACCATGCTTCAATCGGATCCGCAATCGCCCCCGCAAAGGATGGGCCAGTCAGAGGCCACACCGCTAGATCACCCACCGCACCGATAGTGATCTCTCCAATTTCACCTTCACGACCAAGACATCCAGCACCACCGCGGGTGCCCATCTCTAACGACACGCGCGCCGTTCCGGCCTGCGCGCCATTGCGTAATTTGGCGAGCAACATCGCTTGGCGGGCTTCCATCCACATTGATCCAGAGTCCGCCGATGAAGAACCATCGACTCCTAAGCCAACCTTGACCCCAGCGGCACGCAAGTCAATCACTGGCGAAATACCCGAGGCCAAAATCATATTGCTGCTCGGGCAATGCGCTACCCCGATACCAGCAGCACCGAGACGTTGAATCTCATCGTGATTTGGCATCACGCAATGAGCAACCCAAGTACGGTCGCTACACCAACCAGTGCGCTCTAGATATTCCATCGGGCGACAACCAAAAGTTGCGAGAGAAAACTCGTCGTCTTGAGCATTCTCAGCAAAGTGAGTGTGCAAGCGAACGTCCAACTTTTCAGCGAGTTCTGCTGAACGGATCATCAGTTCTTCAGTCACGCTAAATGGTGAACACGGGGCGAGGGCCACACGCACCATCGCACCGAATGAGCGATCGTGATGCCGATGTACCGCTTGCTCACTGAGTGCCAGAATTTCGTCATCGTCGCAGACAACATCATCAGGTGGCAAACCACCGTCTTTTTCCGAAAGAGACATTGAGCCACGCGTTGGGTGAAAGCGCACACCTAAATCTTGAGCAGCACGAATCTCAGCGAACAATAAATCACCAGCTCCATGCGGATGTAAATACAGGTGATCTGAACTTGTTGTGCATCCAGATAACGCCAGTTCTGCGAGAGCGATATATGCGCTGACATACACCGCTTCTTCATCAATCGCGCGCCAGAGTGGATACAAAGATTGCAGCCAACCAAACAATGGTTTGTCTGTCATCAGTGGATTCGCACGTGTGAGATTTTGATACATATGGTGATGTGTATTCACCAAACCTGGTGTCACTAAACAATCTGTGGCATCAAGCACTTCACGGGCATCGGGCTTGATATCCAAAGATGAACCAACACCAGTGATGATTCCTTCGGTGATGGCAACCCAACCGCCGCTAAGTTCACGACGTTGGTCATCGACTGTGGCAACAACGAGAGCGTTGTGAATCAATAAATCAGCCATGACGGCAGGAGTGCTCATGGGTTATCCGTAGCCAATGAGTCAAGAATCTCAACCAAGTGTTGACGACGGGTGCGTGGGTTCACAATGCAGAAGCGTAGAACCGTTTCACCGTTCCATGAACTAGGAACAACAAATGATTCGCCGGAAGACAACTGTTGGTCGCTCCAGCGCTGATAATCGGCAGCTTTCCAGCCGAGTCGACGAAATACCAAGATGCTTAAATCTGGTTCAAGGAGCAACTCAAGATAAGGTCGCGCGCGAATTTCGTCAGCGCCTTGCTGTGTCACCTTGAGAGTTCTCTCCATTGCATCTGTGTACGCCTGAGTCCCGTGTGTCGCCAGACTAAACCACAATGGCAGGCCGCGAGCGCGCCGACTGAGATGGTGCGCCATATCGGCAGGATTCATTTCTAACCATGGTTCATTCTCATCTTGTTCACTGTGTAGCACGTCAAGGTATTCAGCATGTTGCGTATGTGCTCGTGGACCATCATGCACATTGCGATAAATCAGAGCACAACTGTCGTAGGGACCAAAAAGCCACTTATGCGGATCAACGATGAAACTATCGGCGCGCTCGATACCGATGTATTTGTCGCGAATACTTGGGGCGCATAATCCGGCAGCACCATATGCGCCATCAACATGAAACCAGACATTTAATTCTTGTGCTACATCGGCCGACGCGGATAGATCATCAATCACGCCCAGATTGGTCGTTCCACATGTTGCAACAATTGCAAAGAGACGATCGCGATCTTCTTGCGACATTGAATCGACGGTGGAACGTAATGCAGACCTAATCAAACGCCCGCGATCGTCAGCAGGGACTAATAACACATCAGTATCCATCGCCCGAGCGGCCTGTGTGACAGATGAATGAGCGCCCTGTGAGGCCATGATCAAACCTCGCGTGTAGTCATGATGTCCTTGATTGCGTTCACGCCACCAATATCGACCGGCGATCAGAGCAGACATATTGCCTGCGGTGCCGCCGCTGACAAATACCCCACCCGCTGATTCGGGAAACTCGGCCAAGTCGGCGATCCACCGCAACGCTTGGTTCTCGGCGAAAACTGCTCCCGCTCCTTCAAGCCACGAGCCCGCGTAAATACTCGCAGCGGAAACAACCATGTCAAAAATAATGGAAGCCTCAGTCGGAGCACCCGGAACAAACGAAAGAAACTTCGGGTGGTCAACAGCGATTGAGGATGGCGCAAGAACCTCAATGAAGAGACGTAATGCTTCAGCGCCAGTAATGCCCTCTGGGGTAATCGTCTGCCCCACGAGTTCTAACAACTCTTCGTATGGTCTCGGTGCGCCCAAAGGCGGCGGGTCAACACGAATGCGATCAATCGAATAGAGCAGCGCCTTACTTGCCAAGCGCGCCATCTCAGCATCAGGGGTGTGCATACCAATCATGAAGTTGTATGACTTCGTGACCTACCAACGACAATCGCGTCAGTTGTTGAGTTCAAGCAGTTCACTGCCCTCGTTGCGAATCTCGCCGTCTTTCCACAACAGATGGCCAAGCAATGCAGCTACTGGTGCCATTGATAAACCAACGACGATGGGGAATGAAATCAAAGCGAGAATGAGGACAACGGCGCCAGGCATGACAAGAACCTACTTCTTTGCGCCACGTGCAGGCGACTTCTTCGCTGTTGACTTTTTAACGACAGCCTTCTTCGCGGGGACTTTCTTCGCAGGAACCAAAGGCTTATAGGCCCATGCTTCAATTTCTACTGCACCACCGAAAGGAAGGGCCGCGACGCCGATTGTTGAACGCGCTGGGCGTGCACCATCGAAGCCAGAGACATAGGCCTCATTAAAAGTTGCGAAGGTGTCCATATCTGTTAAAAAACAAAGGGTCTTAGCGATGTCATGAACCGTCACACCCGCTTCTTTCAAACGCTCTTTCAGATTCTTTACAGCTTGTGTCGTCTGACCAGCCACTCCACCTGAAACCAAAACTCCATCTTTAATGCCAAGTTGACCTGACACGATCACCCAGTCACCGGCGCGAACGACAGGTGTATAAGGACCAAGGGGTTTGGGAGCGGAGGTCTTTGCCATACCCGCAAGGTTAGTTGTCAGTGCCGCAGTTTGCCTCGCCCTATGGCAACATCTCTGCACCATAGTTAACATGGCGTGTGCGCAACTTTGCCAATCCGAGTCACCGAGACGAAAGATGACAGAGTCAATCATTCGTGGCAATCGCCGCCAGTTGCTGCAAGTGGGTGTGGTTGGCACTTCGGTGGTCACCCTGAGTCGTCTACTCAGCGCCTGTAGGGGTTCGGCGAGCAACGATCCTCTTGACGGACCGATTTCACAAAACATGGCCCTCGTGCAACGCTGGGTTCCCGATCAAATCGGACCTGGCGCAGTACGTCTTCCGATCTCCCTCGCCGATGACGATGGTTTGTTGCTGAAGGGTCCACGAGTTTTGACCGGCGATATCAGAAGTGTCACGGACGATTCTGTCGTCGTCAAAGGTCTGACTGCGCAGCGCGCTTCGTTGGGTGAAGGATTGGCCCCATTTTGGGTCTTCAACACCACTCTTGAAACTGTCGCCTTTTTCACATTGGTCGTCAATGGTGGACCAGCAGATGGGGCCGCTTTTCAAGTCAGCGACCCGTCAACCCTGGTTGTCCCACACCCCTCAGACCGCCTGCCTGCGCTCGACACACCGACTGCCGATAATCATCAAGGAGTTGAGCCCTACTGCACTCAGATGCCGGAACCCTGCCCATTCCATAAGATGACGTTGGCCGAAGCTTTGCAAAAGAATCAGCGCATCGTGCTGATTGTTGGTACACCTGCGCATTGTCAGACAGGAGTCTGCGCGCCAGTACTTGATGGCATGGTCGCAATGTCAAAAGATTTAGCGAATGTGATTTTTATTCATGCCGATGTGTACCTTGACGACAGCGGAACAACAGTGGCACCAACGGTTGAGGAATTGAAATTGACGTTTGAGCCAGTGGTGTGGGTCACCGATAGCCGTGGAATCGTCACTCATCGCTTCGAAGGTGTCTGGCACCCCGATGAAGTCCGCCAAGCCCTGACCTAAACACCACCCAAAGCTACCGAGAAGGCGTGAGCAGGGAGTCGGACGGGGTTAGCTGAACGACTGGCCGCAACCGCATGAGCGTGTTGCGTTGGGATTAATGATGTTGAAACCCGCCTGATTGAGACCATCTTTGTAGTCAAGCGTTGCGCCCACTAACAACTGAGCCGATGCAGGATCCACAACGACCCGCACATCCTCGCCATAACTGGCTTGCTCGTCATCGGCGGCGATATCACTATCAAAGAACATCTCATAGGAGAAACCGCTGCATCCACCCGGACGGACTGCGACGCGCAAAGCCATATCGTCGGCACCTTCGGCCTGAAGCAATTCCTTGACCTTGACTGCGGCTGTGTCGGTGAGGGTAATCACGATGAATCTCCTGCTGTTTGTCACGACGGGTTACCCCGACCGATGTTTTCTCACCGGTGACTACACAATACCCGTGTTCTTGAGCAATGTCATACCGATACGCTTTGAATATGTCCGCCGTGCGAGTACCCCCCTCAATCGAAGAGGTCACCAACCTCCTGCGAGGCGTCATTGACCCAGAGCTGGGCAGTGATGTCGTGGACTTGGGGATGGCTTACTGTGCCGAGGTCTCGGATCGCGGAGAGGTCATCATCAGTGTCAAATTAACGATTGGTGGCTGCCCGCTGCGCGCCCAGATCAAGAAAGATATTGAGACTCGGGTCGCCACGCACCCGGGCGTCTCTCACGTCAAAATTGAGTGGGGCGAAATGAATGCCGAAGAACGCTCCGCAACGATGGCTAAGGCCCGCTGGAACGCCAAAGAAAATGCTGCAGACACGGCAATCTCGGCGACCACTCGAATTTTGGCTATTGCCTCAGGCAAAGGTGGCGTCGGCAAAAGTTCGGTCACGGTCAACTTGGCCGCGGCGATTGCCGCCAAAGGTTTTGTTGTCGGAGTGCTGGACGCTGACATCTGGGGCTTTTCTGTACCGCGCATGTTGGGCCTTGACGCCCGTCTTGAGGCTCAACACGATCCCGTCTCTGAGCGCCCAAAGATTCAACCCAACACGCGGGTGGTCGGCAAAGGCACACTGAAAGTTGTCTCGACGGGATTCTTGGTAGAAAATGAAAGCACAGCTTTGATGTGGCGCGGTCTCATGCTCACCAAAGCCGTTGAACAATTTTTGAACGATGTGACCTGGGGTGAGATGGATTATCTGCTGATCGATATGCCACCAGGAACTGGCGATGTGCAAATGGGTCTGGCGCGAATGTTGCCACGCACCGACATGATTATCGTCACTACACCGTCAGTCAATGCGCAAAAGGTGGCCATTCGCGCTGCTGATATGGCTCGTCGTTCTTATCTCCGCATCGCTGGCGTGATTGAAAACATGAGTGCCTTCGTTTGTGAACATGGCACGTCATATCCACTCTTTGGTACGGGTGGTGGACAAAATTTGGCCGATGAAATCGGTGTGCCGTTATTAGGTCAAGTTCCGATTGAGGCTGCCGTGGCCGAAGGCGGAGATAGTGGCGAACCGGTGTCATTAGTTGGCGTTGGTCTCGCAGCTGATTCACTGCGTGCCATCGCAACTTTAATTGTTACTGAGACCGTCCCGCCTGTGCAGATGGCTGGATGCTCCGCGCGCACCTTTACCGAGGCCGAAGTCACCTTGCGAAAGCGAACTACCTAACTACCGACGTAAGCGCAAACTGTTCGCTACGACAAAGGCGCTTGAAAGTGCCATCGCGAGTCCAGCTATTACAGGGTTCATCAGCCCAGCCACTGCTAACGGTAAAGCAGCAACGTTGTATGCAAAAGCCCAAAACAAATTCGCCTGAATAATTCGCAGAGTGCGACGGCTCAAAGCCAATGCCTGCGGGACGACTGTCAAGTCACCACTGATAACCGTCAAATCCCCTGCTTGCATTGCTGCATCAGTACCAGTCCCCATGGCGATTCCTAAATCAGCAGCGACCAACGCCGCAGCATCATTAACACCATCGCCAACCATGGCCACGATGGCACCAGTTGCCTGCAAATCGTGCACGATGCTCAACTTGTCGGCGGGCAATACTGCGAAGCGCGTTTCACGCACATCAATACCGACGGCCTTGGCCACGTGTTGCACTGGACCAACAGAGTCGCCTGACACGATCATGGGGCGTACTCCCAGCGCACGCAGTTCAGCCACGATCGCTGCCGCCGTTGGCTTGATGTGATCGCTCACCGAGAAGCGCGCAACGACTCGCCCATCTACGGTGGCCTCAACGATGGTGGAGCCGAACTCATCATGATTCGCTGACCGAGAAATTTCAACATGACGGCCATCAACTATTGCTGACACGCCCACACCAGGAATATTGGTGAACTCTTCAACCGTTGTTGCCTCATGCACACCACGTTCATTCAGGCCACGCACAATGGCACGAGCAATGGGGTGTTCACTGCGCGCTTCCACTGCCTTCACCGCTGCAAGATAATCCGGCTCAATTTCATCGATGCGTTGCAGAGTCATCAGGCCGGTGGTCAGTGTTCCAGTCTTGTCAAAAATGATCGTGTCAATATTGCGGGTTGCTTCCAGCACATGCGCGCCTTTGATGATGATTCCTTCGCGGGCTGCGCGACTCGTTCCGACCAAGAGTGCAACAGGAGTAGCCAAGCCCAAGGCGCACGGACAGGCAATCACCAACACTGACACTGCCGCTTGAAAGGACCGTTGAGCGTCGCCAGTGACAACTAGCCAACTGATGAGCGTGATCGCCGACAGACTCATGACAACGGGGACAAAGATCGCACTCACCCGATCGGCCAATCGTTGAATGGGCGCCTTACCATCTTGGGCTTTTTCTACGAGGTGTGCTATCTGTGACAGAACCGTGTCGCGACCGATACGCGTTGCGCGAACTAATAACCGACCATTGGTATTTAATGTTCCGCCAGTCACCACATCACCTAGTGAGATCTCAACAGGAACACTTTCACCCGTGATCATGCTTCGATCAACGGCACTTTGACCCTCAATGACGATTCCATCGGTGGCAATGATCTCTCCCGGACGCACAACGAAAATTTCACTGACCCCAAGAACACCAATGGGAATTAATGTCTCAACACCATCACGCCACAAAGTTGCCTGCTTGGCCCCCAGGTTGAGCAAAGCACGCAACGCGACACCTGCTCGTCGACGTGAACGCAATTCGAAATATCGACCAGCCAACAAAAAAGCCACGAGGGTCGTAGCGACTTCAAGATAAATCTCGTCATGACCCATGCCAGACATTTCGCCGTGAGTCATGCCAGTCATTGATGATGAACGTGGGAACAGACTCATATTCATTTTCATGCCGATATCACCAGCGTTCCCAAATAATAATGCCCACATGCTCCAGGACATTGCGGCGATCACACCGAGTGATACCAAAGTGTCCATCGTTGTTGCACCGTGTCGCGCGTTACGCCACGCTGATCGATGGAACGGTGCGCCGCCCCAGAGCGCAACTGGAAGCGCTAAAGCCAACGAAACCCACTGCCAGCCATCAAATTGCACTGCTGTGATCATTGATATCAACATCACGGGAAGCGCACATACTGCACTGACAATCAGCCGGCGGCGAATATCTAGAAGGTGGACTTGCGTAGCAATTTCAGTGGTGGATTCTCCCTCGTCAACCTTGGGGGCTATCGCCCCGTAGCCAAGCGCCTCGATTGTTGCGATCAGTGAGACAGCTTCTGGCGAGGTGGCTTGACTCATGACGGTCGCTTTTGATGTGGCGTAGTTGACCGATGCCTGAACGCCATCAATTTTGTTTAGTTTCTTTTCGATACGCGCCGCGCACGCGGCACAAGTCATGCCCGTGATCGCTAGAACAACGGTGTCTTCATCAAACAATGGCTTCAAACCCTGCTTCATCAATTGCAGCAGCAATGAGTTCCCACTCAACGTGAGATTCTGACTCAATGATCACGATCTTTGTATCAAGGTCAACTTCAATCTTCGTCACTCCCGTGATCTTGTTTAACTCGTCGGTTACTGCACCTGTGCAGTGACCACAGGTCATACCGGGAACTTCAAAAGTCGTTGTCACCATGTCAGTCTCGTTTCGGTTGTTCAGCAAAGATTGCAGAGCGCTTATTCAAGAAAGCGTCAATACCTTCTTGAGCATCCGCAGAAATAGCCGCTCCAGCCATGACCTCAATTGCGAAATCGTAAGCTCTATCTTGGGACAAGTTCATCTGATCGTAAAATGTATTTTTACCAAGCGCCTTTGACCAAATGGAACCACGCGTCGCACGAGTAATCAAATCAAGCACGGCAGAATCAAGTTGATCGTCAGCAACAACGCGATTAATCAGGCCCCAGTCGGCGGCACTGAACGCGTCAATAGGGTCACCAGTCATTGCCATTTCCAGAGCCCGTTTACGACCCACATTGCGCGCCACAGCGACCAATGGGGTATGACAGAAGAGCCCGCCCTTTCCTCCCGGAATCGCAAACGCTGCCGACTCACCAGCAATAGCAAGATCACAAGAGGCCACAAGTTGGCAACCAGCAGCGGTTGCCAAGGCATGAACCTTGGCGATCACAGGCTGAGGGATGCTTTGAATCGCATCCATCATCTCGGTGCACACCTCAAACAGATGACGAGCGTAGTCAATGTCGGCTCCAGCCATATCGGCAAAGTTGTGACCCGCCGAGAACACTGGACCATTGGCTGCGATGATCACACCGACGGCATCGCTAGCGGTGATCTCTTTCAGGGCCACAATGATCTCTAACATCGTCTCTAGTGACAGGGAATTACGTTTGTCGGGACGGTTGAGGGTCAACGTAGTGATCGCTCCCTGACGCATGACGTGGATGTTCGCAAACTCAGTCATCTCACTAGTCTCGCACCCATCTACAGCTTTTGGGTGGCTAGAACTTGAGACTTTGGCAGTGAAAAGTGCGCCCTGAGGGTCTCTAACCCTCGAACAACGGATTAAAAGTCCGATGCTCTACCAACTGAGCTAAAGGCGCGGAGGCGGAACGGAACTCGGAGCGAAACTCACTCCAGACCCCGAATACGTCCTACTTCTATCCTAGTTCGTCCGAGATGGATACGGTCATTTCGCCAACTGGACAAAACTTTAGACAAAGGAATTATTGGGACTTCACAACTAGGGAAACCGATGTCGGCGCATTGAAAACTTCACTATGTTGCCCTCTACCCACGAATATAACCACCAGCCCCGCACATGGTTCCTGACCATCTTGCGGCGTAAACGGCTGGAATTGAAGTGTCTCATCAGGCTTAAATATGAGTTCATGCTCGCCACAAACTGCTGAGTCTCCCGCCTATTTGGAAAATGATCTTTGACCACGGCATTGTGTCTCATGATCGCGTCGTAAAAATTGCCCTTGGTGCGCTTGCCCACATACATCCGATTAGGTTTGATCACTGCCCCCAAGTAGCACACGCCATGGCTGTAGTGCTGCAAATAGATCTTCTTTGGGTGTAACTCGAGTGCTAACTCGTCATCAAGAAACTTACGGATGACAGGAATTAGTGAAGTCAAATACTCTCGGCTCTCATGCACCAGCACAAAATCATCTACGTAACGCCCGTAATACTTGATACCCAAATCATGCTTGATAAAATGATCAAGGATATTGAGATAAAAATTGGCGAAGACTTGGCTGCTTAAGTTGCCGATCGGTAAACCACAATCGGGTGGCGAGTAAAACAAACTTTTATCCTTCGGTAAGCCGTTCCAATCACTAGGCTTGCCGCGTATCACACAATTTTCACTGGACTTGTTCATGAGCACGATCTCGCACAAGTTCTTCAACATCTCCGAATCCTCACCCGTATATTCGGCGTCAATAAAATGACTCAGGCGCAAAAATAATTTGCGGGCATTGATATGCATAAAGAAACCTCGAATATCAAGTTTCAACACATAGCAATCACGTGAGTAATTTTGCGAGCATCGCCGAATAAACGTGTCAAGTCGATGAATACCAAAGAGTGTTCCCTTGCCTACCCTGCAGGCATAACTGTCATAGATGAACTCGCGCTCAAAAAGTGGATTCAGTTTGTTAATAATCAAATGATGCGCGACCCGATCTCGAAAATCAGCAGCAAAAATCTCACGTTTTACCGGCTTGTCCACTACGAAAGCCACACTTCTGCCGGGCGAGTAGCAACCCGAGTTAATCTCATCTCGCAAGGCCAGCAACTCCGACTCGTAGTCCACTTCAAAAGCAAGCGCGTTCATTGTGTTGCGCTTATGGCGCCGACAGCAGTAATAGGCCTCAAGAAGTTCCACCAAGGTGACACCAGGGGTTGGATAAACCAAATCAAGTTCACCCAACCCCATGGCCAGATCATTCGCTCGCATCAAAAACCCCGCACGGGACGGACGTAGTTCGTGTTGTTCTTGTTGTTGTTGTTCTGATTCCCGTTGTTGAAATTCTGGTTCCACGCGTTGTTGTCATCGTTCTCAGAAGAACTCCAAGAGTTGTCAGTTGAAAAACCACCAACACTCGCTACAGAAGGATGTCGCGGTGGCACAAAGGCTTCCTTGTGCCACACTTATCAACTGCGTTTCGTATATTTTTCACACAGTCCCCTTCTCGCTTTTTAAGACGACCATTGCTCGCTCTCATCAGCAATAGCCAATGAAATTCAGGCGTTCAGGTTGGCATTACGCCACCCTGTGATCTGCTTTCCGATGGTATCCATCAACTCAATCAATTCAGCCTGCTGTTTCAGAGAAAGTAGCTTCAAGTCAGCGCACAGTCGAACTTCCAATTTGAGCAATTCAAAGTCATCCAAAAACACATCCAACAAAAGTGCTTTGTCTCGCGACCGATTGACCCGATAAATGCTCCGCAACAAGGCCATACAGTCGCGCTTCATGTCTTGGCCCAGTGTGTATTTGAACTCCCGAGCAAAACTCTGGGTCAACTGATGAATGCGCAGCGTCAACTGATACACATCACGGAAGACTGGCAAATCCTGATATAGAGCCACGGTTCATCCTCAAAAAAGTTTTTGCTTCGCCACAGGCGAAGCAAAAACAAACATAAAATTGATAAATAGATAAATAGATAAATAATTAAAAAGCCCGCACGGGACGGACGTAGAACGTGGCGCTCTTGATGTCGCCGTACTGATCCCCGAAGTTGAAAGACTGGTACCACGCGTATACGTCACCGATCTCAGAAGAACTCCAAGAGTCGCCAGAAGAAAAACCAGGCCGCAGCACCCCTCCCGTACAGACTATGTCGGCCCCTGCCGCCTGGCCAGTGTTGTAAGCATATTTACATACCTCGTTCAATTCATCACGCGAGGGTAAAAACCAGTCAGACGCTGTTGGTGTGGTGTACGCATCGGCAACACCCGCCGCATAAGCACTCTTTAAAACTCCACCAGCATCGTGACGAGACACAATCGCTGCAGTCGCTGCACGACCCGTGCCCATCACTAAATTGTTGAGTGCCTCACCAGAGGTTGTCAGAAACGCCTCTTGGCAGTCTGTACCTGCTGATACACCGCAGTGCGCCGTTGACGTTGACCACACCACACCACTTGAAGCATCAGCAGGAGCGACTTCGAGATAATCAAAATCGCTGTATCTTCCTTCGGTATCCACATAAAAGACCGTTCCACCACCAGGACCTTGCTCACCCACAGCACACAAAGTAGTTCCACCTGATCCACACACGGATCGAGCCATGAAAGACGACCCCGCAGCACCAGTCGCACCAGTCGCACCAGTCGCACCAGTCGCACCAGTCGCACCAGTCGCACCAGTCGCACCAGTCGCACCAGTCGCACCAGTGACACCCCTCTGATTCAACACCACTTTCGTTTCTGTCTTGGTCACACATTTGCCGTTCGTGGCATAACGCAACATGTTCGTCTTTTTATTCGCACACACCGTCACAGTTTTTGTTGACGCTGCGGCAATCACACCCACACCACCACCGACTGTGAGACCAGCCAACACACCAACAACAAGCATCACTCCAACTGAACGACGCGAATACGACCGGGATTTAGGTGCAAGGCTCATAGGCGCACGCTACATCACCCAAAGCCCACCCGCCGAATCAAACACCACGTGACCAGACATGGCAGTATTGGAGCGTGACCCAACCTCTCGACATCCGCCCATTACTTGACCCAGAGATAGCCGCTCTCCTGGCTGCCTCACCCGTAGATATTGGAGGCGTCTTAGCGTCACTGACCAATGAATCAATCGTTGAAATTCGGGCGATGTTTGCTGCCACACCAGCTCCGCCATTGTCGGACACGATTGAACGTACCGACCATGTCCTCGTCGATCGTGGCACTGCGGCCCTGCGAGTACATCGGCCAAAGAATCTTGTTGGTCAGCGTCCCTGTGTGTATTGGATGCACGGCGGCGGGTTAGTTCTTGGCGACAACAAAATGGATGATGGTCGTTTTGATTCTTGGTGCAATGAATACGGAATCGTGGGAGTATCGGCTGACTATCGACTTGCACCCGAACATCCCTACCCCACACCACTTGAAGATTGCTACGCAGGTTTGGCGTGGGTACACGAAAATGCTGAATCACTTGGCGTTGACGCAACCCGAATCGGCGTCGGTGGTGCGAGTGCTGGCGCGGGCCTCGCAGCTGGTCTGGCCTTACTCGCGCGCGACCGTGGGGATCTTCCCATCGCTTTTCAACTTCTCATCTACCCGATGATTGATGATCGGCAAATCACGGTTTCGAGCACATGGTCTGATCCAATCTGGTCACCTGCCGCCAACACCTTTGGTTGGACCGCTTATCTCGGCAACAAGAAAGGAACAAGCGATGTTGAACCATATGCTGCGCCTGCGCGGGCCACTGACCTCAGTGGCTTGCCCCCAACTTTGATCTCCGTCGGTGCTCTTGACGGCTTTTCCGACGAAGATATCGATTATGCCGTCCGCCTGCGCCATGCCGGCGTGGCGGTTGAACTTCATGTGTATCCCGGCGCACCCCACGGGTTTGACACCTTTGGAGACTTCACGGCTATCTCACGTCGCGCCGTCGCGGAAACTAACAGTTGGCTCCAAGGGCAAATCAGTTAACTGCAAATTCATCATCTGATGATGCATCTAGGGGGTTCTGGGTCGTGATACGGACACTGGGTGTCCGAACCACGACCCAGAACCACGAACTAAATGGCCTATACGCCGAGATGCTCGCGTATTTTCGCCAGCGAAGGATTCGTCATCGCCGTACCATCAGAGAAAATCAAGGTGGGCACAGTGTGGTTGCCGTTATTCGCAGCACCGACCAAATCTGCAGCATCAGGCACGAGTTCAATATCCACTTCCTCAAACTCAATGCCGACATCTTTCAGGTCACGCTTGAGTCTTTGGCAATAGCCACACCATTTAGTTGAATACATCGTAAATGTCACGCTTTCAACCTAGCAAATGCGGGACCGTTAACCCATCAGTCATCGTCTCCATATTGGGCGACCACATCAGCAATCGGTCCATCTGCAAGGAGTTTGCCATTTTCAATCCATAAACCACGATTACACAATCTCTCAATTTCATTCGTTGAGTGACTCACCAGAAACAGGGTTCCTGCGTTAGCCAACAAGGACTCGATTTTCACGCGCGCTTTGTCCTTAAAATTTCGATCCCCTACGGCAAGGGCTTCATCGACGAGCAAAATCTCTGGCTGTATTGATACTGAAATTGAAAAGAGTAATCTTGCTCGCATGCCAGAGGAATAAGTCTTGAAGGGTCGGTTAATTGCCTCGCCGAGTCCTGTAAAGTCAACAATTTCGTCAACTTTTCCCGCCAACTCCTCCATCGTCATACCCATCGCCAAGCAGCCCAACTTAATATTCTTCAGTCCCGTTGCGTCGGGCATCAGAGCACCGCCCACACCCAGAATCTTTGGCTCATGAGAAACCAAAATTTCTCCTGATGTCGGCTCAATCAATCCCGCAATTGCGCTTAGCAACGTTGATTTACCCGAGCCGTTGGAACCTAGTACACCAATAGCATCGCCTCGGAAAGCCTCAAATGAAATTCCGTTGACTGCCCTAATCACTTGTCGCCCAGAGCCCTTACCGCTCACGAGACGTTGGCGTAACCCGGCCCTACGCTCACTAAAAATTTCAAAGTCAACGTGCAAATCGTCAACTTTTACGGAAATCGGGCTCATCCTTTACCGTACCTATATTCAGCGACGCGGAAGAATCTGAAACCAAACCAAAGAATGAGCACCGACTCGATAACAGCGACAATAGAAAGTCCTAAATTCAAGTCCGTGCCGATGAGTACCCAGCGGTAGAGGTTGATCAACTGCACGAGAGGATTAGCGCTGACAATAAAATCGATGAGCACATTTTTGCCGAAAAACTTTTCAACAGGGAACATGACCCCCGTTGTATATCGCATAAGCCTCAAAATAAAGGGCACGATTTCTTGAACATCACGGAAACTGTCATTTAATCGAGCGGCAATGAAGGAACCGCCAAGATTAAACGCTGTATGTAAGAGAAAAACTAGCGGGAGCAACAGCCATCGTCGAGAGGGACCAATACCTGTCGCAAAGGTACAGACTGCAATCACCAAAAATTGAAAACTGAAAGAGAGTAGATGTCCCAGAGCATTAGAGATCGGCACGATCGCCCGAGGAAATCTAAAGGATCTCATCAGACCCTGCCGCCCGAAAATTGATTTTGCTCCGCCAGAAATTGTACTCGCGGTCAAATCATAGGTAAAAACACCGATAACAAGCCACAGGACATAATTGTCTGTTTCAGCACCCACGCCTAGAAATACTCCAAACACGAAATAATAAATCGCAGCGCTGATAAGGGGATCAAAAAGATGCCAAATATTGCCCAAAAAAGTGTCAAGGTGTTGTGACTGTAATTCCTCGATTGGAAGACTGACCACGAAATCCCTTCGCTTCCAAATATCTGCGACATAAGCCTCTGACGAGACCGGCCTATTGAGCGAGAAGAGTTCTGGATTCTCGATGTGCGACTCGGGATGTGGGTCTTCATGAAGAGTCATAGCCCTCTGAGGTTATCCCAAACACCTTCCACATATCCTGAAACTGCTCTAAAGAGCCACAAAGCAGTTGGTTGTCGCCTATCGTCTATAGGCGTGTCCGACGTTGAAAAATTTTCCCGTTTCCCCGTTGTTGCTCGTCTTGAACGGAGTTCGAGACGTCAACGCATTCTCATCGCTTCATTAGCCGCCGCCGCCATTGCCTTTCTAGGATTACGAGTTCTCGCCACGATCATCGTTGACCGCTGGTGGTCGCACAGCGTGACTGACGCCCCACTCTGGCGAGTACGAATTGTCGCTCAAACACAGCTCTTTCTTCTTGCCTTTGCGGCGATTTTGGCCATTCTAGGTACAACGATTTTTTTCATTTGGCACACTGGACGTCGCGTGCTCGCCCCCAATAATCGAGTCATGCGGTGGTATCACGCGCGAATGGGACCGGCCCATCATTGGCTGGTCACATTTATCGGTGTTTATGTGGCTTGGCAGACCTTGGCTGCCGTCCCGAATTTTTGGCAACAGTGGATTCTTTTCCGTGATGGCTTTGATTTACCAAATTCTGTTCCAGGTGGCGTTGGAAATCTGGGCCCATATATTTTCTCGTTGCCATTCCTCAACACCACGACATCATTTTTACGCCAATTGACTTTATTCAGTTTTCTCTTAGCATTAGTGGGTCATTCAGTCTCGGGTGCTTTTCGGTGGAGTAAGTCAATGCCATCCCGCCGAGCAGCGTCGGCACACCTGCTTTCATTGGCAGGATTTTTTCTTCTTGTGCAGACATTTCATTACTTGTTCGTGCAAAGGCGTCTGCAGGTGCTCAATAGCTCGGGAGGCTTCGTCGGCGCCGGCTACACGCAGACAACGTTTGTTCTTCCCGGTCTATGGATCTCCGCATTAGTCGCTGTGCTGGCAGTTGGTTCACTCATCCATGCGATTGCCACTCGTGAGGCGAAGTTGGCAAAAATAGGCTTAGCCATTTGGGTTACGGTCCACATGATAAGTCTTATTGCCTTGCCAGCAATAATCAACAAAGCAGTCGTCGCACCCGCAGAAGGTGACAAGCAATTACCCGCAATCGCCGAGAATCTTGAGGCCACTAGAACTGCATATGGCCTCGGCGATGTTTTCGAATCTGAGATTTCCATCAGTAATAAGCTTCCCAAATCAACTTATGCTGCAGATATTGCCGAAACAAATGGGACTCCTATTTTTGATGTCTCATCGTTGGCCCCATCCCTGCAGATTTTGGAAGGGACACCCGGTAATCGCGTCAGAGAAGTGGACCTTGATCGTTACACCATTAATGGAAAATCTCAAGCTCTCATAGTGGCTTTACGTCAACCTGATCGGCGTGGATTGCCAGAGACTGGTTGGGTCAAAGAACGGCTTGTATACACCCACGGAGATGGTGTGATTGTCGCTCCTGCAACTCGAAGCGATGACAATGGCCGTCCAGACGTTGCCGAGTTCAGCGAAACCTTCAATCTACCTCCCGTCTATTTTGGGGAGGGATTAGAGAATTGGTGGGCGATTGTCAACACGAAACGAATTCAGCAAGGCGGCGTTTCGTATGCCGGTGATTTAGGAATTAAGACTGGATCTTTTTTCAAGCGCACCATTCTCGGTATCGCACTCGGTGATCTACAGATTCCACTTTCCTCTGAACTCACATCTGAGTCAGAGATCTTGCTGCGCCGCGGGATCAAGGATCGTCTCACTGCACTCGCCCCATTTCTTTCTTGGGACAGCGATCCCTATGCAGCGATCGTTGACAATCGCGTGGTCTGGATAGTTGACGGTTATACGACCTCAAACTCGTACCCATATTCGCAATCTTTCGGTCGTGAGGGATTACCCAATAGCAGCGACATTGCCCGCAAACCTCTGAATTACATGCGCTCAGCCGTGCGTGCGGTGATTGATGCTGACACGGGGACCACTATTTTATACGAATCAGATATTGAGCAGAGTGCAGACCCAATCTTGTTACTTTGGAAGAAGGTACTTCCAAACTTAATTCAGCCGGCGCAATCAATGTCTCAAGAACTCAGAGACCACTTGCGCTATCCCAAAGATCTATTTGTCGTGCAGTCTTCTTTGCTGGGTCGCTACCACGTCAGCGATGCAGAGTCCTTATTCAATGGCCAAGACCGTTGGATGATTTCACCCGCACCTGGTGCCAATGCAGGTTTACCTGGCTTTGAAGTTTCTCAACCTATTCTTCGCTTCAACAACTTCGCAGGTGAGTCACAATGGTCAATGGTTCGCACCTACAACACAGGCTCATCTTCAAACTTATCAGCTGGACGCAATGTTCTTTCAGCAATCATTATTGCTTCCAATGACAGTCCGCGAAAATTGCAAGTCATTCGCCTGAATTCAAGTGATGGAAATGAAATACCCAGCCCACAACTGGCTCAGAGTACGATTGATGCTGACCCCGAGTTAGCACGAATCATTACCCTGCTCAACGCTAATGGCTCACAGGTTCGCTTCGGCCCGATGACCCCGTTGTTGATCAATGATTCCTTGGTGTGGACACGATCAATGCTCGTCGCAGGAACTGGCGACGCCGCAGTGCCCCGTGTCTACGGGATCATCGCTGTGGCGAACGGTGTCGCAGGACTTGGTGCCACGACCGAATTAGCTATCATCGGGGCTATGAAGTAACGACGGCAAATGAGTGCAGGCCCTTGGTCAACTAGGGCAGGGTGATGTTTTAGTTGTACGGTACAAGGTTGCGATGTTGATCCATCTTCTCCAGGAAAAACTGCGGCCATACCGCCATCTTTTGTGGATAGTCGTTGTATTTCAGGCCATTCAATCCCTCGCTGGTCTGTACCTGCCAACTCTCAATGCACGGATCATTGATCGCGGCATCACCCAAGGTGATACCAACTACATTTGGCACGTCGGTGGGCTGATGTTGCTGACAACTTTGGTTCAGGTTCTCTTATCAATTGCTGCGATCTACTTTGGCTCACGTGCCTCAATGGGATTCGGTCGCGATACGCGCTCGGCCTTATTCCAACAAGTAAACAGTTTTTCATCACGTGAGGTCGCTCATTTTGGCGCGCCCTCATTGATTACTCGAATCACTAATGACGTGCAGCAAGTACAAATGTTGGTGCTGATGACTTGCACTCTGCTGGTGGCAGCGCCCTTCACCGCCATCGGCGGGCTAGTGCTGGCCTTGCAACAAGATGTCAACTTGTCATGGATCATCGTGATTGCGATACCACTCGTGATGATCATTCTTGGGTCTGTGGTTTCCAAAATGGTTCCGACATTTCGTGTCATGCAAGTGCGCATTGATCGAATCAATGAAATTCTTCGTGAGCAGCTTTCGGGCATTCGCGTCGTTCGCGCATTCGTGCGCGAACCACAAGAAAAAGTGCGTTTCCAACAGGCCAACCAAGATGTCACAGAAACAGCCCTTCGTGGGGGGCGTTTAATGTCATTGATGTTTCCGACCGCCACCTTCATCGTCAATCTTTCCTGCGTGGCCGTGGTGTGGTTCGGCTCTAACCGAATCGCTGCGGGTCAGATGAAACTCGGTCCAATGGTCGCCTTCCTGACCTATCTGGCGCAAATCTTGATGTCTGTCATGATGGCTACTTTTATGGCTGCGTTATGGCCACGCGCCTCGGTTAGCGCCGAGAGGATCCAAGAAGTCCTGTCAACAACATCGTCTGTGCCAATCCCCACTCGCCCAACGCCGATTACTCAAACACGGGCCGAACTTGAACTTCGCAATGTCAATTTCGAATATCCAGGTGCGGCCAGTCCCGTGTTACACAACATCTCATTTAAGGTTGCATCCGGCGAGACACTAGCCATTATTGGTAGCACAGGTTCGGGAAAAACCACATTGCTGAATCTTGTGGCACGCCTCTTTGACGCAACCTCTGGTGCAGTGTTGATTGATGGGGTGGACATTAGTGAAGTGGCTCCCGCAGAATTGTGGTCACGAATTGGACTGGTGCCACAAAAGCCCTACCTCTTTTCTGGGACAATCTCCAGCAATCTTCGCTACGGAAAACAAGATGCCACAGAACAAGAGATGTGGAATGCTCTGACCGTCGCCCAAGCAGACTCCTTTGTGCGTGAAATGCCAGGCGGACTTGAGGCAGTCATTGCTCAAGGCGGCACCAATGTCTCTGGTGGACAGAGACAACGATTAGCAATTGCCCGAGCGCTGATTCGCCGACCTGAAATCTATCTGTTTGATGATTCGTTCTCGGCCCTTGACCTCTCCACTGACGCGAAATTGCGGGCCGCCCTGATACCTCATCTCAAAGACTCAGTGACCCTCATTGTTGGACAACGAGTTTCCACAATTCGTCGTGCCAACCAGATACTGGTCTTGGAAGATGGCCTAGTCGTCGGACTTGGGACCCATGAAGTTCTTCGCCAATCCTGCGCCACATACGAAGAAATCGTTTTATCCCAGGCTTCACAAGAAGGTGATGACCTGTGACCGCACCAAAAACACCAAGCAAAGAAACTGAGACCCCAAGTCCCGTGGGTAATGTCTCTGAACTCCGTACTGGCCGCATGAATACCGTCGGTGTGCCGGCAGAAAAGTCAAAGAACTTTGCTCAAAGCGCTAAACGCCTGACCCGATTAATCTCTGATGAATCAGTTTTAGTGATTCTCATTTTTGTCATGGCCGTCGCCAGTGTTGCTCTTGTCGTTTCTGGTCCACGAATTTTGGGGCATGCCACTGACATTGTTTTTCAAGGTCTCCTCAATGAAAACAGAATTGATTTCGTAAGATTGCATCGCACGCTGGCATTTGCCATAGGCGTGTACACCGTTTCTTATCTATTGGCTTACGGACAGGCATTCCTTCTCGCTGGAGTGGTCCAACGGACCATGTTTAAACTGCGCCAGGATATTGAAGCTAAAATCCACAGATTGCCACTGAGTTACATTGACCGACATTCACGGGGCGATTTATTGAGTCGTGTCACAAATGACATTGACAACATTTCGCAGAGTTTGCAGCAATCTTTGAGCCAATTGGTCACTTCCATGCTCACCATCTTCGGCGTTTTGCTCATGATGTTCGTAGTTTCACCAATTTTGGCTCTTGTTGCGCTGACGGTGATTCCTCTCACACTGCTGACAATGGGACAAATTGCTCAGCGCTCGCGCGCAAAATTTATTTCTCAATGGCAATACACAGGTCAGTTGAACGGTTTAGTTGAAGAGGCATTCACTGGTCACGCCATTGTTAAAGTATTTGGCCGTCAGCAAGAAGTAGAAGAGCGCTTTACGACGATCAATGACGCATTGTTTGAAACAGCCAACTCTGCTCAATTCATGTCTGGTTCAATTCAGCCTGCGACGATGTTTATCGGAAACCTTAACTATGTAGCGATTGCCGTCATCGGTGGCCTGCGGGTTGCATCAGGTGCTATGAGCCTTGGTGATGTGCAGGCCTTTATTCAATATTCTCGCCAGTTCACTCATCCAATGACACAAGCAGCATCAATGATGAATGTTCTGCAATCAGGTGTGGCTTCAGCCGAACGAGTTTTTGAGTTACTTGATGCAGAAGAACAGACAACTGAAAGTGGAACTACCGATTCGGCGATAACACAAGGTCGCATTGAGTTTGAACATGCTTCATTTTCTTATGACCCACAACGGCCTTTGATCACTGACGTTTCATTTGTCGCTGAACCTGGGACGACTGTGGCCATCGTCGGTCCAACCGGGGCAGGTAAAACCACTTTGGTGAATCTTGTGATGCGCTTCTATGAACTTGATGAAGGACGCATCGTCTTAGACGGTCGCAACATTGCTGAGATGCCACGCTCCGAACTGCGCTCTAAAATTGGCATGGTCCTGCAGGACACTTGGCTTTTCAATGGCACAATTCGCGAGAATATCGCTTACGGAAATCCTGACGCCACTGATGAGCAGATTCGCGCCGCGGCGAAAGCTACTTTCGTTGATCGATTTGTCCACTCTCTGCCAGATGGATACGACACCATCCTCAGCGGTGATGATGGAGCGGTGAGTGCAGGCGAAAAGCAGTTGCTGACAATCGCTCGAGCATTCTTGGCTGACCCCGCAATTTTGATTCTTGATGAAGCCACGAGTTCTGTGGATACGCGCACCGAAGTGCTGATTCAAAAAGCGATGGGCGCGCTACGTCAAAAACGAACGAGTTTCGTGATTGCTCATCGTCTCTCGACGATTCAAGATGCCAACATTATTTTGGTCATGGAAAATGGGGCGATCGTCGAAACTGGTTCACATGTGGAGTTACTGGCTGCGCGGGGAGCGTATGACCGCTTGTATCAATCGCAGTTCACCGCTCCCGTTATTGACCTTGTCTAGCCAGTCCATGCCAGAACTCAAAAATCTTTCAACAATTCTTTTCGTTCCCTAGATCTGCCGTGTGGGTTCACCTAACGGCGGTAAAAATCGTCTGTGAGCAGGTCTTTTGCACTGTAACCAGCTGTCACCGCAACCCTGCTGGAGAACTATCTGGGCCGCAAAAACGAATCACAGTTCTAATTCAGTTGACATTGCCATTTCAAAGTGATTGCCTTTATAGCGCTATGAACCTTTTGAACGCTCCTGCTTCAATCGCCACGATCAGTTGGCCAGTGGGCTCAGACGCGTCATATGCAGGGTTTACGGCGAATCACGCGGCGACAAATCATATCGCCAAGAAGGCCGTCTATATGGCAGCCACCTTCGCAGCAGTGGACACCAAGCGTTCACCCCAGCGGCTCGAGGAGTTACTCACGTAGGACACACCAACGTAGAGAATCCACACCGAGGCCACTGGGAAAATCCCAGTGGCCTTTTTCGTTCTCCAGGCAACAATCAAAAATCCAACCCACCCACAACAGAAATAGAGACCAAATCATGACAGTGACACTTGAAGCCCCCATCACCTTCATCAGTGATGCCACCACCTCACCGGCCCCGAAGAAACTGGCTGCCCGCTGTGCAGACGGCAACGGCACACTTACTCCCCTGTTCTTCAGTGATGAGAACGTGGACATTGCTCGTGCCAAGGCTATTTGCGCTCGATGTCCGTTGAGTGCTTCGTGCCTTGACGGCGCTCTAGAACGTCTCGAACCCTGGGGGGTTTGGGGCGGTGAACTGATCGACAATGGTCAGATAGTCCTTGATCGCCGACCGCGCGGGAGACCATCGGTTTTACCACGGGCCATTTTGGTCATTGATGAAGACCGCACAATTCGCAGCATTGCGAGCGTTAGTGAACAGAGGAGTTATGAGATCGCCATTCGAGTGGCCTAACTCCTGACGTGATCTGAGACTCCTGAACATCTCGGTTATGGGCAACGCTGAGACGACCCCATAACTGCACTGGGAGGTCCCGGTCGCAGTATCCCCCCACTGCGACCGGGCATCCCCCGATCCCCATACGAATCTGTGAAATCCGATCAGCCAACTATCCTGTGCTGAGTGGTTCAGACACGGTTCCTTCGACGCTTACGCCCTGTGGCAATTGCCTTGGCAGCCGCCCTCGCCACCTCAGGGTCTGTGATTTTGATCCTCGGTGCCCTGCAAAATAACAATGATTCAGATGTCATCCTCGATGAGCCCGGAGAATATCAAGAACCAGGCATTGGCACTAACGCCCCGATTGAGGGCACCCCTCTAGGACATACGATTGTCTCCGACCTTGATGGTCAAGAAATCAACACAGTCTCTCTCAGAGATGCGGGTCGCCCGATACTGATCAACTTCTGGTTTTCTAATTGTCAACCCTGCAAACGAGAGATGCCCGCACTCCAAGCGGCTTTCGAGAAATACGCAGACAGAGTGACGTTTGTCGGCGTTAATACCCAAGACTCAGCGAAAGTCACTCAGGCATTCGCTCAAGACCTCGGTGTCACCTATCAATTGTGGCGCGATCCCAACGGCGAGATGCTGGTGGCCAATGGCATTTCAATATTCCCCACCACTTTGTTCGTCTCTGCTGATGGGACAATCATCAAACAAGTTTCTGGTGAACTCACAGCAGAGGCAATCACCGCCGCCTTATTGAAACTGGGCATTTCATGATCGGAAGTGCCGATCGTCTCTGGCTGAGTTTCGGCAGTGGCCTGTTGGCGGCCGTTAATCCTTGTGGGTTCGTCTTACTGCCCACTTACTTAATGTACTTTCTCGGAGTCAGTGGACGACCTGGTACTCAGCGCTCAACAATCACACGTGCACTTCTGGTGAGCACTGCTTTGTCTGCAGGATTTATGAGCGTCTTTGTCATCGTCGGTGGCGTGAGCCGACTTTTTACTGACTGGATTAATCAAAATGCCAAGTATGTTTCGGTACTTATTGGAATTGCTCTTGTCGTTCTAGGTATTGCGATGTTGTTTGGCTATCGATTGCCTTACAGCACACCAAAACTTGATGCAGGTCAGCGTGACCGTACTGTTTTCTCGATGTATGTATTTGGTCTGGCTTATGCGATTGCCTCAATTGGCTGCACCATCGGACCGTTCTCAGCCACAGTTCTTGGAACCATTGATACCGAAGGATTCGCTCGGGGAATAGTGGCGATTACGCTCTACGGAGTTGCTATGTCGCTGTTAGTGACGACACTGACAGTGACTCTGGCCCTCGCACAAGGCGGACTGCTGAGATTGTTGCGATTGAGCATGTCTTATGTTGAAATCTTTTCAGCATGTGTGATGATTTTGTCAGGTCTGTACTTAAGTTGGTATTGGTTCAACGATATTCGCAATAATTACGATGATTCTTTCACTGGTCGTGTTTTAACATGGCAAGAAAATATTGCTCAATCAATTGATCGAAATCGTTTTGCGCTGGCCCTTATCTTTGGCTTCATCGTGGCTTGCGCTATTGCTTACACAATCGTCAGCCGCCGCCGAGAAATTTCAACAAGCAAAGAAGATGCCAATGTTTCGCCAACTCCTTGATCACCCTGATGTCGAGGAAGTCGTTGTCTTACGCGGAGTCACTGAACCGCGTGCACACAGAATCGGTTTCATGGCGTATCACGGTGGTGGACTTGAAGAGATGACTGAGGTGATTGCTATGGCAGCTGCCGAACATTGCGGCGCGAGCTACTATGGCGTTCACCAACCCAAAGGTATGGAGCGACACATTCCTTCCATTGAGGTATCACCTGATTCTTCAGAAAATCTGCGGTCATTTATTGATCACGTTCATACTGTGATCACCATTCATGGATTTGGGCGTCAAGGATATTTCTCCTCACTCTTATTGGGCGGTCAAAATCGCCCTTTTGCTGAACACGTCGGCGGCTATTTGCGGACTCACTTGCCGGCGTACAACATAGTGACGGAAATTGAAGACATCCCGAAAGATCTTCGCGGTTTACATTCACGTAATCCCGTCAATCTCCCTCCAGGCACTGGCGTGCAAATTGAATTGCCACCGCGTGTCCGCGGCACAACGCCACTCTTTTGGGATTGGGAGGGTCCCGAGTTGCCACCGCATACGCAATCATTAATCGCTGGATTGGCCCAAGCGGTAGAGAACTGGGCTACGGGGCCAAACGGTCAATGATCCACGAATCTGTTAAGTCCTCACGGCGATAACGAAAGCGATCGTGCAGACGATTGGGACGACCCTGCCAAAACTCAAACACTTCAGGGACGAGAAGCCAACCTCCCCAATGTGGTGGGCGGGGTACCTCGCCAGTCGAGAATTGTTCACTGAAATCAGCAAAGTTCTTTTCCAGGACAGATCGATCTTCAATTTCTTGACTTTGGGGAGAAGCCCATGCGCCTATCTGACTATCTCGTGGTCGTGAAGCAAAATAGGCATCACTTTCAAATCGCGATAACACCTCAACTGAACCTCGCGCACGCACTTGACGATGTAAACCGAGCCACGGAAAAACCACGCTCGCCAAAGGTGTGCCATCAAGTTGTTGACCTTTAGAACTTTCGTAGTTTCCGAAAAACGTGATGCCTTCATCATCCACCCCACGAGCCAACACAATGCGCGAATCGGGCAAACCGTACTCATCAACTGTGCCGACAACCATCGCATTCGGCTCAGGTAACTCGGCCTCAACAGCGTCGACATACCACGCATGCCATTGCTGGATCGGTGACTCGTCAAGGTCTTCACGAAGTAGCCCAGCAGTTTCGTATTGAATACGACGATCGCGCGGGCTCACGATCATCAGTTTCTCGGTGAGATCCGCTCAAGGCCGCGCGTATATGGGCGCAACGCTTCAGGTATCACAACGCTTCCATCTGCCTCACGGAAATTTTCCATGATTGCTGCCCACACGCGTGGTACGGCCAAAGCCGAACCGTTCAGAGTGTGAGCAATGTGCGTTCCTTTTTCCCCAGATTTGCGATAACGAATATCTGCTCGACGACCCTGATAGTCGCTAAACCATGAGACTGAAGAGACCTCAAGCCAACTATCGCAACCTGGAGCATAAACCTCAATGTCGAAACTTTGATGATGGCTTTGACCCATATCGCCAGTACAGATTTCAATCATCCGATAAGGCAAACCTAAACCTGCGATCAAACGCTCAGCGCGATCACGTAACTCGATCAACATGGCTGGCGAATCTTCGGGGGTGCACAAAGAAAATATCTCAACTTTGTCAAACTCGTGGGCACGCAACATACCTCGTGTATCGCGGCCCGCAGAACCTGCTTCACGGCGATAGCAGGATGAGTACGCCATCAGACGCATCGGCAATTGTGCTTCATCTAAAATTTCGCCAGAATACATTGACGTCAAGGGGGCCTCGGCTGTCGGGATGCACCACAGGTCGTCACGTTCAATGGCATATGCGTCCTCGGCAAACTTTGGCAACTGACCAGTGGCAGTCAACGTAGCTGTAGTCACCAGAGACGGTGGACGAATTTCTTCAAAAGCATCTGCATTCATATCGAGCGCATACTGACATAATGCGCGCGACAACATTGCTCCTGCACCACGCTGCATCGTAAACATTGCCCCGCTCAACTTGACTGCGCGCTCGTTGTCGAGAATGCCCAACTCGTCGGCCACAACCCAATGCGCGACTCTTTGATGTTCAGAAAACTCACCCGGCAGATTAATCGGACCCTTCACGAGGGGATTGTCCTGATCATTGACTCCATCAGGGGCATCATCATGAGGAACATTAGGAATGCGCAACATGATGTCACGTAATTGACCCTGAACAGTTTCAAAGGCTTCGGCTAAAGCCTTCTCATCATCACCCAGAGTGCGACTCTCAATTTGAAGTTTTTCGGCCGCTTCGTTCTCACCATCGCGTCGAGCGGCGCCTACTAATTTGGAGAGTTCGTTAACTCGCGCACGACTGGCATCGCGTTGAGCAGTGATATCGCGCAATTGACCGTCGAGGGCAATGGCGGCGTCGAGTTGTTCAATAATCTCTGGCTTACCGCGCCGAGCGAGGGCAGCCTTCACAGCGGCGGGGTCGTTTCGTAATAAACGGACATCAATCACAGAAACATCAGGTTATCCCGATGGGAGTTGCCAAGCCCTACGACTAAAGTCAGAACTGTGAACGGCGATCTTTCTCCACTCAATGATCCCCCGTCGTTGAGCCGCATTGACCGGACGGAACCCACGCTTGTTGTTGAGCAACTGTGCGTGCGCTACGGGGATCTTTTGGCGGTTGACAATATTTCATTCTCTGCCCGAGCTGGTCAAGTGACTGCAGTTTTGGGACCCAACGGTGCGGGCAAAACAAGCACAATTGAGGTCTGCGAGGGTATTCGCAAGGCCAGCAGAGGGCAGGTGCGAGTCCTCGGTCTTGATCCAGTCAAAGATCGCCGAATTCTCGCCAAAAAGATGGGCGTCATGCTCCAAGATGGTGGCGTTTACCCAAGCGCTCGGGCCATTGATGTCATGCGCCAGTATTGCGGGTTATACGCATCTGGCCGAGACAAGATTGCGGCCCCCGAGGAACTCCTGGAGTTGGTCGGTCTCAGCGAGCGACGACTCTCCCCTTGGCGTCGCTTATCTGGGGGCGAAAAACAGCGGCTCTCATTAGCGATGGCCTTAGCGGCCGAACCTCACATCATTTTTCTAGATGAACCCACGAGTGGCGTCGACGTCAATGGCCGCACGGATATTCGCCAGATCATTCGTCGCTTAGCTGATCAAGGAGCAACAGTCATTTTGGCGACTCATGAATTAGATGAGGCGGAAAAGATGTGCGATCGAGTCGTGATTTTTGACAAGGGCAAGGTTCTTGTTGAGGGGGGTCTTGACGATGTCCGTCGGGCGCGTCGCGTCGTGAGATTGCGTACTGTTCGTCCACTTGACCTCGCGAATATGCCCGACAACTTGGCAGGTTGGCTGATCGAAGATGCCCCTTGTGATTACAGCATTGAAGATGCTCCGCAAGGACTGATCGCGGCCCTCGCAGTGTGGCTCTCAGAACGCGGTATTGATGTCGTGGAACTCAGAACTGGTATGGCCAGTCTTGAAGACACCTTTAAAAAACTCACGGGGGGTGCGCCGTGAAGACGTCAGCTAGTCCATTGCGAGCCCAGTTACGCGCTGAACTTCAGATCTTGGCACGCAATGGTGAACAGTTATTGCTGACACTAATTATCCCCGTGATGCTGCTGGTGTTCTTTGGGATGACTGATGTGTTGCCCACAGGCTTTGACGACCATATGGATTTTCTCACTCCCGGCGTTATCGCTCTGGCGATCATGAGTAGTTCAATGGTCAGTCTAGGTATCGCTACAGGTTTTGAACGCAGTTACAAAGTGCTCAAACGCCTGGGAGTCACTCCACTAGGGCGTCCACGTTGGCTCATCGCAAAAGTGATCACCATTTTGGTCGTGCAATTCATTCAACTTGGCGTCCTGATCCCTGTGGCGTTACTACTTGACTGGCAAGCAGATGATGCTCAATGGCTTGCGGCAATTGGCGCAGTTGTCACTGGCAGCATTGCTTTCGCCGGTCTTGGTTTATTCATTGCTGGCCGCCTGCGGGCTGAAGTCAACTTGGCGGCACAAAACGGCTTGTATCTATTGCTGCTTTTACTTGGTGGAATGGTCATACCTTTTGACAAGTTGCCAGATCCTGTTGCCACAGTCGCAAAGTGCTTGCCATCAGGAGCACTGGCCGATGTCTTGCGTGAGGCTCTCGTGAACGGTGGTGATCGCCCTGCAACCTCATGGCTGGTTTTAGGCATCTGGGCGTTCGTTACGCCAGCGCTCACTGCACTTACTTTTCGCTGGGAATAGTCTTCAGCGGTTATTGGGCTCGGGTTGCGGTGGCGATGCGCTGAAAGCCCTCTCAACATCGGCGGTCGTCAACTCTTCTTCTTTTCGAACGTACGCACTGTCATTTTCACGTCTGAAAGTGAGCACAAAATTCTTGATGAACATCACCCCGATGATTGTCCAAAGGAAGGCAGACCCTCCAAGTTTCATCATCGCTCCAGCAATTTGCTGATCGTCGCTGATTGAAAGGCCCCACACTCTGATTGGGATGTTGTAGTGCTTATACACAACTCCTTCAGCGAAGGTCAGCCAACCCGCTGGTACGGTCGCCACCACACTGTTCAAAAACAAGTAAATCATCTTCGACATCGGCGTGATGTGAAACTCTCTGATCGGACCACACACTGGCATCCACATCAGCATTGATGACAGCACTAACAAAATATGCACCGCGTAATGCAAGGGTCCGTTCGAAACCGACGCATTTACAACGCCCGGGATATGGCTGACCATCACGCCCACGTTAAACAAGAGCGCAGCGCGTACTGGGTGGCTCATAAACCTCAAGGCCCGATAAGCCCGCCCCTCCCCAATGAGTGTTCGAATGAACCATCCAGGGATCGCAAGAACAAGCAAAGGCGGCATGAAGTAAGTCAGACTCATGTGTTGAAACATGTGCACCGAATACAAGTACTCCTCGGCGATGTCATGCATCGGCCAGTCAGATGCAAACCACATCATTGCGATGCCGGCGATGAAACACGTCAACTGACGACGACTGACGATCACTTGACCAACAGGGACTGCTCTCGGCCCGAGGACTCGAACCACGTAGATGTACGAAATGACTAAGGCGACAATCAACAACCAGATTTCGAGATGCAACTGAAAGCGCCATGGGTCGACGACAATCCCGCCGATCATGAGGATTTATCCCTGCTTCAAGAAGAACTTAAATGTCGCCAAGAAACCACAGTAAACGGCCACGGCGAGCAATAGCCCTGCGTAGAAAAGGTAACTGAAAATCTTGTTATCAAACTTCAGGTGCATGAAGTATGAAACAACAATGACAAATTTAATGACCATCAAAATCAACAGAACGGGCATAAAGAACGGACCGAAATCCACGTAATAGGTTGAGACTTCGATGGCCGTCAATGCCGCCAAGATCAAAGCTATGACGATGTACTGCTTGTCAGACAAGCCGTGATGCTCAACTTCGTGATTCTCAATCACTTCTTCGTGTGTGGTGGCAGTGCTCATCGGTCGCTCCTCAGGATGGAATCAAATAGACGAGGGTGAAAATAATAATCCAAATAATGTCCACGAAGTGCCAATACAAACCAATGAGTTCGACAACTTCAGCTTTATCACCAGGAATACGCTTATTGCGATTCATCCCAACGAGAGCGACCAACATAATGATTCCGACCGAGACGTGCACGCCATGAAAACCGGTGAGAGCGTAGAAACTTGAACCAAACAAACTGGTCGTAAAGCCCAAACCTTCACGGTAGAACGCGGTGAACTCATAGACCTGACCACCGACGAACGTTGCGCCCAGAAGGGCCGTGATCGTCAACCACAAGTTTGTATTGCGGTCATCTTTGCGTTGCGCTGACGAAACGGCCAAAACCATGGTCAGAGAACTCATCAGCAAAATGAATGAACTCACTGAAGTAAAAGGAATGTCGAAGATGTTGTTCGGCTGCGGCCCAGAACTCACGCGACCGCGATAAAGCATGTAAGTTGAAATGAGTCCGCCAAAAAGCAGACACTCCGAACCGAGGAACATCCACATCCCCATCTTGTTGTTCGACAAGCCGGTTGATGAGGGGTGAGCACCATGACTCATGCCATGATCATGGGCAATCGCTGTTTCAGCCATATGGCACCACCTTCGCCTGAGTGTCACCAGATTCGGGAGGATCAAAATCTTCATCAGGTGATGTTGCGGGTTCCATCGCCCAACCAAACATCGTGAGTAATACCAGTACTACACCAACGGCCATCAGTGTCCGATTGTAAATCAACCCGTAACAGATCACTGGCAAAGAGAGAGCCAACAAGATTGGCCAATACGAGCGCGAGGGCATGTGAATATGCGTATCTGAGTGGGCGTTCAATTCGGCCATCACTTCTTGTGCCGACTGTACCTGAGTGACTGAGTGAGTCGCAGAGTCTTGCTCGTACTTGCGATGGAAGAACTCATCAAGATGACCTACCCGTGGAATCACATCAAAGTTGTGCTCTTTTGGTGGAGAGTCGGTCATCCACTCCAAGGTACGGGCATCCCACGGATCATTGGAAGCCAAAGCCCCCTTCTTCATCTTGTGTGTATAAAAGATGTTGACGAGGAATAGCAGAACACCGATTCCCAAGATAAACGAGCCGATGGAAGAAATTTGGTTCCAAAAACCAAAGTTGAATAAGCCTTCCCCAGCACGCGCCTCAGTCCACACGAACATGCGTCGCGGTTGACCCTGTAATCCTAAAATGTGCATTGGTCCAAAGGTCATATTCATTCCAATGACCATCAGCCAGAAGTTCCATTTACCAATGCTCTCACTTAATTTGCGCCCAAACATTTTGGGCCACCAATAATAAAAGCCGGCAAATAATCCAAACACTGCACCGCCGAACAACACATAGTGAAAGTGCGCCACGATGTAATAAGTGTCAGTCTGTTGAGTGTCACTCGGCGCTACGGCGTGAGTCACTCCAGAAAGTCCACCGATAGTGAACTGTGTCACGAGACCAATGGCGAACAACATTGGAACAGCGAAAGTCAGTTTTCCGCCCCACATGGTCATAATCCAGTTGACAATTTTGACGCCAGTTGGAACGGCGATCGCCATGGTCGAAAGAGAGAAAACAGTGACCGATACCGGGCCCAGACCAGAAGCGAACATATGGTGAGCCCAAACTCCCCATCCAACGAATCCAATCGCCGCACCCGACAAAGCCACAACTGGATAACCGAACAATGGCTTCTTGGAGAAGACCGGAATGACTTCACTGACAATGCCAAAGGAAGGCAAAATTAAGATATAAACCTCGGGATGCCCGAAGATCCAAAATAAGTGTTGCCATAGCAACGGATCCGCTCCAGATGCCACGTCAAAGAAGGTTGCGTCGAATGATCTTTGGAAGGTCAATAAGAACAGCGCCACGGTGATCACGGGAATAGCGAACAGCAATAGGAACTGAGTCACCAGCACCATCCAGGTGAAGATCGGCATACGCATCATTTTCATGCCAGGTGCTCGCATATTGAGAATGGTCACAATCAAGTTGATGGCACCTGTCAGCGAGGCGATACCAGTGATCTGCAGTCCCAGCGTCCAAAAGTCCACGCCATGACTTGGGGAAAACAAGGTGCTGCTGTTCGGGGCATACATGAACCAACCACCGTCGGCACCGCCACCCAAAAACCATGATGAGTTCAAGAACAAACCACCAAAAAGGAAACACCAGAAACCAAAAGCATTGATACGAGGGAAAGCCACATCACGGGCACCGATTTGCAGCGGTACGAAATAATTAGCAAAACCTGCCGCCATCGGCATCACGAATAAGAACACCATCGTCGTGGCATGCATCGTGAACATTTGGTTGTACTGATCGGCGTTGAGAACTTTTCCGTCGGGAGCAATAAGTTGCAAACGAATTAAAAGTGCTTCAATTCCACCAATCACGAAGAAAACGAAGGCCGCAACACCGTACATGATGCCGAGTTTCTTGTGATCAACAGTCACTACCCAGTCGCGCCAACTTGATGACGCCTCAGGGCGCTTAAAAACACCGAGTGCTTCACTTGGCTTCACGCCCGCGGGCACAGCACCCGCAATAGCAACCTCGGTGGAGGGACGTTCGATGATGGTCATCTGATTGTTCTCCGTTATTTCCGCTCAAGTAAATAAGCCACGATTGAATTAATTTGATCTTCTGTTAAGCCGAGGGCTGGCATGCCGCGATATTTACCGCCAGTCGCGGCCAAATTTTCAGGATTTGCATACATCGGCTTCTTGCCCGGAGCGTTACGCAACCATTCGCGAAGGTCTTTCTGATTCAAACAATCAGTTGTCACACCATTCAGGTACTTCGCACCGAAAGTGGCAGAGTCAGATTTCCAGACATCTTCACGACACTCAGGAGTCAAGAGATCCCATGATGCACCAGCAAATGTATTGCGGGTCATCAAATTAGTCAGGTTCGGCGCCGCACCAGAGACCATGTACTGATCGGGAGCAGAAATAATTGGTTCTCCAACAGCGTTTAACAAACCATTGACTTGATGGCAACGACTGCATTGTTGAATGAACACTCCTTCACCTTCGGCGGCCAAAGTGCCCGCTGCCGGCGAGGTATAAGCCTCAAGTTGGTTCGCTACCCAAGCGTTGTAATCGGCACGCGATAGCACCACTGCTTCCATGCGCATATACGAATGAGACAAGCCACAGAATTCGGTGCACTGACCCGCATAAATGCCGGGCTTTGCGCCTTCGAGACGCAGTAAGTGTACGCGCCCAGGAACACTGTCTTTTTTACCGTTGAGCTTGGGAATCCAGTAGGAATGGATGACGTCACGACTTGTGACCCGTAGTAGCACTTTGGTGTTTTCGGGGATGACGAGTTGACCTGAGGTCACGATCGGAGCGGTAATGCCGTACTGTTCGGCATTCGGACCAACGGCCGGGTAGTCATATTCCCACCACCACTGTTGACCCGTGACGTTAATGGTCATTTCAGTGTCGCTGGTTTTAGCCAACTTGAAAATTGATCCCGCCGTGGGGATTGCGACACCTAGGAGGATGAGCGCCGGAATCACCGTCAAAACAACCTCAACAACTGGCTTTCCATGAGTTTGTTCCGGGATTGCTTGGCCACGATCACGGTATCGCCAGATCGCCCAACCGATCGCCACAAGGACAATGACGCCGACAACGCCTGCGACATAGAACACTGGTCGTTGCAAGTTATCAATTTGCTCAGCGTTGGGTCCTGCAGGCTGCCAAGTGTCTTGAGGTGCATCTCGCGCGCAACTAGCTAAAAATGTCAGAGCCGATACGGCGAGTGAAGCCTTGAGGGCTGCATGCCCACGAGGCAGAATTTTCATCGGCTCAGCGCCTCGGTCTTTCATAGTTTCAACGGTACTCATGATCTCAGTTCAGTTCTCTATGTGGGGCTAGGTGACTCACGGCACCAATACCTCAATGGACGAGTCCTCAACACCAGAAACAACGATGTTGTAGGGGCTTTGTGGACTCGCAGATGAAGGTTTAGGAATGCGAACAATAATGGCTTGCTCTCCGCCCTCGCCGATCAACGCTGTGCATGCCTGTAATTTTGAATCTCGCGTGACCCCACCGCCAAGATCTTCAACGACATTGCCGTAATTCAGGATCATGCGATGTTCGCCGACCGATTCGTTGCGGAACAGGATCGTCAAATCGTAGGAACGTTGCAGGCTGATCGATGTCAGCGGATCAGGAAATCCATCCATCTCGGCATACAACTCGCCGTCTTTGAAAATGACCGTGGCCGCAACGCTGCTCTTCGCAGACACCGCGCGACTGGCTTCCTCGTCATATTCTTCGGCTTCTTCGCCGCAGGGATGAACTGCATAGTGATCGTATTCTGCTGCTTCAACGAGTTCGTGACGTTCACCGTTGAGTGCCGTTGCCAAACCCACACCAGTCAAAGCCACGAGAGCGACAGCACATGCCCCACCAACTAAAGTCTTACTGACGCCGCGCCGAACTGATACGAGCGATCCACCCACTAGGACCACAGTGCCCACGACCCCGAAGATGATGGGACCAGCCCCAGTTGAAACTGACAACATGATCCGCGAGAACGAGAGCACAATCACCGTCAGTAACAGCGCTCCGCCGATGGGGATCTCCAACGGATGCACGACCCAGCCGCGTACTTTGTCGTTGTAAGTAGCATCAGCCGAGGCGCGATCACTCCAGTTTGTAATCATCCATTCACCAAACATGGCGATTGACAGAGCAACACCGATCTTAAAAATGCCCGGTGAACTGATCAGACCAACGACCACCATGCCAAGCGATAACGCTGAGGCAAGTGGCCACCAACTATTACCCGAAGCACTCTGAGCAGCAGGAGCAGATGCGTGTGCCGTGGTATCAGTGGAGAGCACATGTCCATCACGGACATACGAGGCAATACCACCGAGAAATAGCAGCGAAACTGCTAGGAAAATTAATGCGATTGAACCGAGTGAACTGCCATCATGAGCGACGACCCACACCAAGGCGCCAACAAAAGACAATGTCCCAAGTCCGTAGAAAAGTTTTGAGCTAGTTGTAATCATGATTTAGTAACCGTCACTTCTGCACATAGACGATGAACCACACTGGGCAAAACGCCACCGTTAGGAAGTACCAATAGAGAGCGTGGGCTGACAAGAGTTCAATGTCTTTACTGCGACCACCCAAATATCGAAAAGCAGCAACAGCGGTGTACACCAAGCCCGATAACAGCAAGGCTGTCATGGCGCCAGTGGCCGCATAGAACATCGAGTGGAATGCGCCATCACGAGCGGCCACTCCCATCTGCGTCCAAATAAAAATCTGTGCATTGAGAATTGCCAGCGTCATCAGTGCCGAAACACTGAGTGCCAATCCAGTGTGCGGGCGATCATTGCGCTTCGCCGAATAGACAGCCCATTGAGCCATCACGCACACCACGAAGAAACCGATCAACATCAAGTTGGTCGCTATCTCCGGGACGATGACCTTTTCTGGCATCCAATCCTTGATCAGTCCTCGCTTGAGGGACTCACGAACGGGGGCATCAGCACGGAACTTCAGCCAAGTGGCCATCATTCCACCGATCAACATCATTCCAGCAGCGCCAGCGACGGCAGTTCCAACAAAAACTTGACGGCGCGATGCTGGTTGAGGAGCAGCAGGTAAAGCAAGCATCAGGCACCCTTTCCAGTTGAGGTGGAGGACTTCATATCGGCAAAGGGACTCGCCGACCCAACAACAGCAAGAGCGGCAAAGTTCTCAACAGGTGGTGGCTAGGTCGTCGCCCATTCAAGCGTGCTGCCATCCCACGGATCATCACCAGCAGTTGTTCCACTGGTGAAACTTTTCAAAGCCAGAGCGATGAAAGCCACGGTAACGAAAAGCATCAAAACAAATCCACCACATGTTGCGATATTCCAAAGATCTTGCGCTCCGCTGTAGGAAAAACCATTTACTAGTCCGCTGGGTTGATCAGCGAAGCCAGCAACCATGTACGGCAGCGAGCCCAACAGAGTGGCAACAAAACCCAATAAAGCCAAGGGGATCGCCGCTTTATCGGGGATGCTCCGTCCCCATAATTTAGGACCCCAATAACAGATACCACCGAAGGCAATCATCACTGCGCCGAATGTGACTGCCACATAAGTGCCAGCTTCGAAGATTGTTCCCGACAATCCAGCATCTTCAATCCCGCTCAGAATGTGTGCCGCAGAACCTTCAAGAATGCCGAGCAAACCGAGCAGAACGAAGGCCAATGGGGCTGCTACTCGAGGTTGAGCCGACTTCAATGTCAGTAATGACACACCGAAGACGCCGAGTAAACCTAGAACTGGAAGAACAGTCAGAAGTACGAACGGTAAAAGATCAGCGATCTTGTCACCAGCATTATCTAAGAACTTGGCGCCTTCCCATGGAAGCGTGACTGTTGTTTGAGTGACTGCCGATAACACCGAAATGCCGACAAGGCCGACAGCGACGAACGCTGCTGGGCGTTGCGCCAAACGCGAACGATTCATTGTTGGTACGACATCAAGGACGATACCAAGTGCCGGGATCGCAAGAAGATATGTAAACGGCTGTGAGAGTGACCACCCAATCCAACGGTTGACACCAAAGTTGCCACCAAAACCAAGTCGTGCGTAACGATGATCAATGTAGAGATAAATCGTGGTACCAATCAGAACAGGCATCGCCAAAACAAGCGCCAGCGCTCCGACAAAAGATGACCAGGCGAATAAAGGCGCTCTTAAAATTCCCATCCCTGGGGCACGACTTGTCAGCACGCTCACGACGATGGAAATTGCCGTTAGTAAAACACCGAGGCCCAATAACACCGACGATGCGAGGTACAGGTCAACTAGATCTGACTCGCCTCCACTCGGACCACCATTACCGATGATTGCGGCGATTGCCAAACCAAGACCCGTCAGCCACATCCAAAATCCACTCGCAGCCAAACGTGGGAAAGCGATGGAACGTGCCCCGAGTTGCAAAGGCACAACGGCGATTGCCAAACCAAGAAGAAGTGGAACAACAGCACCAAAAGTCAGTAACAGTCGCGTCGTTGCCAAAACCTGGGTCACCGATTTCTCTGAGAGAATTTGATAACTGTCAGCGTTGATTCGCTCAAAAGCAATCAACACTGCGAGAACCAGGCCAGCCAATAAAGCGATAAGCCCAGACCCAACAAAAAGTCGACCCACTCGCTTGTGATCAGCCGTTGTCAACCACGCCGATACCGACGATGTTGAAGCGTGTGCCTGCGAGTTCTGATGTGTTTCAATTAAAGACATTCGAGATAACTCGCTTCACGCGCAACGAGAGGAATGTGACATTCCTCGGGGGTCTCACAACAATTTCCAAACTCTGATATTACTCACTTACTCCTGCTTAGACCTAAATCCCCGAGCAACTTTGCACCGCTGACATACTTGAAACGCAAGATGTTTAGAAACCGTGGCGCACACATACATCGACCGCCATGGCCACGAAAAGCAAAGTCACATAAGTGATCGAAAAACCAAAGACGCGCATCGCCCGCGCCGTGCTCGGGTTTCGACTGAGATCAACCGTGCTGGCGGTGAATGCCAGACCTAAAACGAGGGCCGACACCCAATAAATCGGTCCCAAATTGGCCACGGGGGCCAAAATGAGGGTGACAGCCGTTAAAAGCACGGTGTAGACCAGCATCTGGCGGATGGTCTGCTTCATCGGCACGACCGAAGGCATCATTGGCACTCCGGCAGCCTTATATTCATCGGAATGCTTGATCGCAAGGGCCCAAAAATGGGGTGGCGTCCACAGAAATATGGCTGTGAACAGGATAAATGGCTCCCAAGCCAAAGAATTTTGCACTGCTGCCCAGCCCACGAGAACCGGTACGGCCCCCGCCGCCCCACCAATGACGATGTTTTGCTTACTCGTGCGCTTTAACCACAAACTGTAGACAAAGACGTAAAACAATGTGGCCGATAACGCCAAAACAGCAGCCCAGAGGTTAGCGCCCACCCAAAGGACCAAAAAAGCGGCGACTTGCAGGGCTAATGCGAAAATCATGGCGTCTCGAGGAGAGATCAGTCCGGTGACTAGAGGACGGGTTTTGGTGCGATCCATCAAAGCGTCGATATCACGATCAATCACCATATTGATGGCGTTTGCCCCGCCCGCGGCCAGGGTCCCTCCCAATAAGGTCACGGCCACTAAGCCCCACGATGGCCAACCCTGTTCGGCAAGGACCATGGTCGGGACCGTCGTAATCAATAACAGTTCGACCACTCGCAACTTCATCAACACGATGTAGCCGCCAAGAACCGATGTTGGCGCCCGTCGGACACCATGTACAGATACCCCACCCGACTTCAGCCGAGAAGGCACTACGGGGCGCGAACCAAGAGACATCAATAAAGAGCGTACGCGAGTGTGAATACGTCAACCAACCGAGACAATGAAGGAGTGAAGATACATGGCGTGACTCTCGTCGCCGCGACGCCGGCCACCAAGGAACGTACGGAGTTCGATGAGTCAATAGCACCCGATCATCCGTGGATCGTTTTGGTCTGGAATGACCCCATCAATCTCATGAGTTACGTCACTTTTGTGTTGCAGAAATTATTTGGCTACAACCTTGAAAAAGCCACTCAACTAATGCTTGATGTCCACGAAAAGGGCAAGGCCGTGGTGGCTAGCGGTCCAAAAGAAAAATCTGAAATGGATGTTTATCGGCTCCATGAGCACGGTTTATGGGCAACCATGGAGAAGGATTCACTCTGATATGGCGCGTATCAAACCTCCTTTCGCGGCCACGAAAAAGGGCTTTTCTTTCAATCTCGGTCCCGAGGAGCGCCATGTCGTGCGGCGCCTGATCGGTGAAGTTGGTGAACTTCTCACAACCTCCGTTGCTGATGACCCAAAAATGGCGCGTCTCTTCCCCCCTGCCTACAGCGCCAACGAGGAGGCTGAAACGGAGTATCAACGATTGATGCGCGACGAGTTAGTCGCCAGTCGTCTGCATTCCATTGCGCAAGTGGAGGAGTTTTTGGCAGACGATTCAGTGGGTCTACTGACATTCGCCCAACTTGACGCCTTTTCAGCCTCACTCAACAGCGTTCGCCTGGTTTTGGGCACCCTGCTGGGGGTTGGTGAGGCCGATGAGGATCTTGATGACGAAGATCCCCGAACGGATGAGTTGGCGTTATATAACTTTTTGTCATGGCTCTTAGAAAATGCGATCCAAGCCCTGATGGATTCGTCTGTCTAGGTGGAGACTGTCGCCCATCCTGTTAGGGTTGCCACGCTCTCAATCGGACGAGTACCTAGCCCCCATCGTCTAGTGGCCTAGGACACCACCCTT
>SXGQ01244594.1_pt1 | contig 71503 bp, 60 predicted proteins | sample 3178371 | NCBI WGS metagenome assembly SXGQ01 (sample SAMN11356859, study PRJNA531348) | freshwater metagenome | isolation source: freshwater sample F1-20 | place: China: Fuxian Lake, Yuxi | collected 2017-12-25 | reverse complement strand
TGGCGCAACAGTTGGCGCAACAGTTGGCTCCACGACTGGAGTTATGTTGGCCTGCAATGGAAATTCACCGCGAAAAATTCGATCGCCCGTACCGCGCGCGGTGATGGCATTGACAAAGGCGTTGTATTCCTCGCTGAAGGTGGCGAAATCGGGATTGAAATATTCCAAAATCACGGCGTTGCCCGTTCGTAATTGCACGGCGCGCTCGCGCCCCCTCTTGCCAATAATGGCCTTGCTGGCGGCCAAGCGTCCGGCGAGTTTGCCCGTGACGGCGTCTTGAATCAACTGCGCAAATGAATCGCGGTACTTGCCGTTCTCGCCATCGCGCAAAAATTGCACCAGCGCCCACACCTGCGCGTAATAGGTCAAGAGGGAATTTTTCCCGTCGCTTAAAAATTCCTGTGGCGTTCCGTTTAACAATTCGCCCAGTGTGCTTAACTCCTCGCTGCGAACCGCTTCCCGCAACTCGGACCAACGCTCAAAGTTTCGCCAGGGACGAAATGCGCTCGGACCGCCATCGCGCGACAAACGCGTGCCTTCCATGTAGCAGGCAATGCCCTCCTCTAACCATGTGGGCAGCGGATGTTTTAGTGATTGCTGGCTGAATTGATGCCAGCCTTCGTGCGCCGCGATGGTCTGCGTGTCGAAACGCCCAATGTCATAGAGCACGCTTATGGAATCCGTGGTGTACCCACCCTTGCCGAGACCAATATAAATATCCGCGTCGCGACCTAATTTCTTGCGCGTCCATTTTTCCCAAAGAGATCGCTCGCCAAACACATACATTTCCAGCGAATTATTCGGTGGTGCAATGGGTCCCAACGCGTTGGCATAAGCCACAAAACAAGTCTCCATGAAATCAGGCAAGCGATCGCGAAAGGCTGGATCGCGCAGCGAGAGCCTTAAAATATAATGCGGCGTTCGCACCACAACTCCATTGTCGCCGCCCTCAGGCCACGATGCCTCGACGGTATTTTTAGAAATGGAATCGGAGATCGCTGTTGGATGAACCTCGCCACCGGGCGATGTGGCGCGCAAGGCGGTGGGTGTTGCTCCGTTTGGCGCGCTCGAACAACCCAAGACGCACAGGAAAATCACGGTCACTAAACTAGCGTGGTTTATATTCATGCAGGATTTCAACAATCACACTTTATACGAACAATCTTAATTGAGCGCAAAAAAATTAACCCAGTTCGCGCAGGGAACGCTCCACCGCGGCAAGTTCCGTCTGTGCATCGCGCAACATGTTCTGGGTGTCTTGCACCACTTGGGCTGGCGCCTTGGCCATGTAGCCGGGGTTGGACAATTTGCCTTGGTAGCCGCTTACGGCGCGTTGGCGCTCGGCCAGCAACTTGGTTAAACGCGCGCGTTCGGCGCCAAGATCCAGCGCGTCCACCAGCCCATCCAACCAGCACTCATCGCCTTCAAATGTCATGGCCGCGGCGGTGGCCGAGCGCGCGTGCGTGATGGGTAGAACTTCATCCAAACCGCAAAGGGTTTGCACAACGCCACCTGCCAGGCCAATCACCTGCGCCGCCTTGGCGCTGGCCAACAACTTCACGCGCTTCTTTGGATTCACTTGCCGCTCCCCGCGCATGTTTCGAATGGCTTCAACCAAACTTTGCGCGCGCGCAAAATCAGCCTCTGCTTTGGCGTCGATCAAACTTGGGTGCGCCACCGGCCAGCTCGATGTGGCCAGCAGGTCGCTGGACTTCATGTCAAGACCACGCACGGAGCACGCCGCGTGCTTGTTGACCGCGCTCCAAAGCACCTCCGTCACATGCGGCATGCCTGGATGGAACAAGCGCACAATGGCGCTCAGCGAACACGCCATCACGCATTGTTGCGCGGGATCATTCTTGGCCGTGGGCTTGGCGGCCTCCAAGAACCAATCGCAAAAGTCGCGCCACAGTAAGTCGTAGCCAGCGCCAGCGAAATCGCTGAACCGATATTCCGCAAGTGCGCGATCAGCGCGCGCCAACACTCCAGCCACGCGCGACAACATCCAACGATCAAGAAGCGGACGCGTGGCGGGATCAACTTCAAGCGCTGGATTTGGGGTGTTCAGCAGCGCAAAGCGCGAGGCGTTCCAAAGTTTGGTGGCCACATTGCGGCCAATGTCAAAGCGGCTTGAGGTGTTGCGCGCCAAGGGCTGCGCGGCACTCGGCGTGGCCAATCCACTGGCGGCGCCGTAGGTTGAAACCATTGTTTTAGTTGACGATTTGGGACTTTTCTGCGTCGGTGCCGCCACCATGTGCCCGCTTGGCGCGCGCATGAATTCGGGTTCAAAAGTTTCGCCACTTTCAGGATCGATCATGTCGATCTGCACGCGCACATCCTGCGTGTCGGTGGTCAAGTCAAGCAGCGTGTAGCGCAACGCATCGGCGCCGTGGCTGTGAATCACATCTCGTGGATCAAGCCCGTTGCCCAGGCTCTTGCTCATACGCTGACCAAATCCATCTTGAATGACCGGATGAATATAAACATGCTTGAACGGAACTTTTCCGCCCAGAAAATATCGGTTGAACATGGTCATACGACTCACCCACAATGTGATAATGTCGCGCGCCGTGCTGAGCACGCTGCTGGGGTTGTAACGCTCCAGCATGCCCTGCATGTCTGGATATTTTTCTGGATGCGGCCAACCCAACGTGCCCATAGGCCACAGCGCGGAGCTGAACCATGTGTCAAGAACATCCTCATCCTGCGCAAATCCTGCGGCCAACAATTGCGCCACGACATGATCAAGCTCCAACGGCAAGCACACCGATTCCTCAACGCTGCCATCATCGCGCTTGCGCATGCGGTGCGCCGCGCCCATTGCGGACCACTTGGACTGCACTGCCACCATTTGCGCGTCGCGCAACGCGCTGGATTGTGCAAGCGCCTCATCGCGGGCGTCGCGGGTCCACACGGGAATGCGGTGGCCCCACCACAATTGCCGGCTGATGCACCAATCGCGCAGCGACTCGTGCCACTGCTGAAATGTCTTGGCGTAGCGCGGCGGAAAGAAACGAATTTCACCGTCACCCAGCGCCTTGCCCGCGGGGGAAGCCCCATCAAATTGGTCGGGTGACATGGCCTTAAGCGCCGCGCCGCGCAAACGTTGGTCGGTCACGCGCACAAACCACTGATCACTGAGCCAGGGTTCAATGGCCACGCCACTTCGATCGCTGTGCCCCACGGCGTGTTTCCACGGACGTTCATTTTCAAGAAGACCGTTGACCTTGAACCAATTCACAATCGCCTTGCGCGCGTCTTCGCGTGACATACCGACGAACGCCTTCGCTTCGGGGGACACATCGTGCCAACCATGGCGGTCGGAGATGGCGCCGTCGGGACCAAGCACATTGATCAATGCAAGATTGTGGCGACGACCAATGTCAAAATCATTGGGGTCATGTGCGGGAGTGACTTTCAGGAAACCGGTGGCGACCTCGGCCTTGGCGTCGCTGGCGTCGCCGCCCATTGCAAGCGGCATGACAACATAGTCATCCTCCACGATTGGAATTTCGCGGCCAACAATGGGCAAGCGGACTTTCTTTCCACGCAAACGTGCCGCGCGCGGATCTTTTGGATTCATGGCTACGGCCGTATCGCCCAGCATGGTTTCGGGACGCGTGGTGGCGACGGTGATGGTGCCCGAACCATCGGACAGCGGATAGTTCAAGTACCACATCTTGCCGTCCACATCGCGCATCACCACTTCGTCGTCGGCAATGGCCGTCTTGGTTTTTGGATCCCAATTCACAAGGCGGCGACCGCGCTCGATCAAGCCATCTTGGAACAGTCGGAAAAAACCCTCGCGCACGGCGGCGGCGCACACGGGATCCATGGTGAAGCGCGTGCGGTCAAAGTCGCACGAGCAACCCATGGCGACCAGTTGCTCCAGAATCACGCGCTCATATTCATCTTTCCACGCCTGCACTTGCGCCACAAATTCATCGCGCGTGAAATCGCTGCGCTTTTTACCTTGCAACGCCAAGCGCCGCTCAACCACCGTTTGCGTGGCAATGCCGGCGTGATCCGTTCCCGGCATCCACAACACATCCCGCCCGCACATGCGCGCGTGGCGGGCAAGGGTGTCTTGCAATGTGTTGTTGAGCGCGTGTCCCAAGTGCAATGCCGCCGTGACATTGGGTGGCGGAATAAACATGGTGAATGGCTGGGCTTTGGACTGTGGATTGGCTTGAAAACAACCCGCCTCGCGCCAGCGTGCCGCCATGACATGTTCATGCTCGCTTGGTCGGTACGATTTCGGCAAGCCGCTGGCATCCAACTCCGCGCCAGGGCTTGCGTTCACCGCGTTCACTTCTGGCTTGGGTTCTGACTTCTGAGTGTGCGACATGTCCAAACAATACTACAGACCATACGCTCTTGAATGCCTGCTCTTGGCGGCGATTTCTTTGGCGTCATCGTGCAAAGATCAAACGGCATCACCAACGCTTTCGGCGTCGCAAGTTCAGGCAAGCGTGCAAGCCATGGATAAATTGATCGATGCCGGCGAATTTGAAAACGCGCTGCGTGTGGCGCGTGAACTGGCGGCCAAAGCCCCCGATGACGCCTTGGCCAGCGAGGCCTTGGCCCGAGCGTTGCTGCGCCAGTGCGACACGAATCCAAGCGCTTCATGCCGAGTTGAAACCGCAGCCGCATACGCCAAGGCGGCGGCGCAGCGGCCAACCAGTTCCGGTCTTGCATCCGCGGCGGGCATCGCCGCATTTTCGGCTGGCCAAATTGATGAGTCCATCCGCTTCCACCAGAAAGCTGGAAAACTTGAACCAGGTAATCCACAGCATCTTTATATGGAAGCCATGATGTGGAATGTGTCCACGCAACCTACTTCTTCAATTGAACTGTTTGAACGGGCGCTCAAACTTGATCCAAACTCCGCGGACATTGAAATGGGTTGGGCCGAGGCGCTTGCACAAGTTGGCGACCCGCCGCGCACGCTGGAGCACATGCAGCGCGCGCGTACGCTGGCGCCGCAGAATCCCGCCATACGATTTCGTGGCGCCAAAATATTGCGCGATCTGGGCAAGCCCTTGGAAGCCGCCGAACTGTTGCTTGGCGGCGTCTCCATTGGCAGCGCCAATGAAGCCACATGCCAACTATGCGCGCAATGCCTGAGCGACGCGGGTCAACATGAGCAAAGCGCTCAAGTGTGGGAGCGGATTGCGGCCATGACCCTGATGCAGCCGCAGCCATTGCTTGAGGCCGCGCGAAGTTGGTCGCGCGCGGGACATCAAGAAACCGCGCTCCTTTTTCTTGAAAAAGCGCGGCAGGCAAACGCGTCGCAGGCCTACTTTGAATTGGCGCAAAGTGAAATTATGGCGCGTCAACCGCAACAACCGCAACAACCGCAACAACCGCAACAACCGTAAGCAACGCAATATCAGTCCTGCGTTGGTCCAAGTGAACGACCACCATCCAACACAATGGCGCTTCCCGTCATGAAGGGCGCCTCCAATGTCAGAAAACGAACCAACACGGCGGCGTCGCGGGGCGTTCCCACGCGTCCCAGTGGAACGCGCCGCACATAGGCCGCAAGTTCATCTGCGCCCATGGACTGCGGCCATGCGATCACGCCAGCAACAATGACATTCACTCGGATATGCGGAGCCAATTCAACAGCCAACTGGCGAAAGGATTGGTGCAGCGAGGATTTACTTGCCAAATAATGTGAGAACTCTGGCATGGGGCGAAAGTCAACATGAATGTCGCCAAACGCCATGACCGAGGCGCCGCCCAACAGCGTTGAGCGCCGCAGCGCCGGGGACAACGCGCGCGCCAACGCCATTGGAGTGTTGGCGTTGGCGCGCATCAATCGAGCGGCTTGCGCGTCGGCTTCATGCTGCGGAGCATCTTTTTCCCACATCGCGGCCGACACAATCAGTGCGTCAAGTTTGTCCAGTGACAGCGAGCGCGCGGCCAGCAATGTGGCGTCCATGTCGGCAAGATCCATGCGCAACAGCGTGGCTGCGGCGCCAAGCTCTGTTGCCATTGCGCAAGTTTCCTGCGCACCAATTTGGTCGCTGTGAAATGTCAAGACTAAATCGAAGCCCGTGCGCGCGAATTCCAATGCGATCTCGCGCCCGACCCGCCGCGACGCGCCCACCACCATGGCCAAAGGTCTCATGAACTGCCATCCATTCGCTTGGCCGATTCACTCCAAGCATCAACAAGCTTGGTGGGAACGCGCGTGTCGGCTTTCATATTCTTCACGCGCCTTCGCAGCGCACATTGCACCAAGAGAAACACTGCGGCAGCCAATACCGCGCACAGCGCCACCACCGTAGCCATGCGAAGGATGGCCGAAAGTTCAAACTGACCTGCTGCGGATTCAACCATGGTCGCTACAGGATACGAGCCACAATTGAATTGCGAATCTCGTAGAATGAAAAAGTGTTCGCACGCAACCGATTGATCAATTGCATTGTCACGTATGCAAAACTAATTTGGCATCGAAGGCGCGGAATTTCCATAGCGTCCCTGTGTGTGATCGTTGCGATGTGGTGCCTACTGCGCTTCTCGCCGGCGCTGAATTATGGCATTGCCGCCATTGTGAATTTTCAAAGCGGAGCGCAGACCGATGTTGTCAACGCGCGTTGGAATGGCTGGGGTAATCTCACTGTGGAATCAATGGTGCTGCTGGCACCCAATTGGCCGGGCGCATCCCAAGAACTTGTTCGAGTGAATGGGATTTCTGTTGAATTTGAACCATGGCAATTGCTGCTTGGTGAAATTCTGGTACGGGACATCCATGTCGATTCGGCGGCGGTCAATATCGCCGAACGCTCCAATGCCCACGGTATTTTCAATCTCTCGGCGCTCAAGCCCCGCGCTGGTTCGGGCAGCTCGCCTATTTCTATTCGACAAGCCAGATTAGACCGCCTGCAAATTGCTTCGCTGACGGTGGACGCCAAGAACAATGTCAATGTGGAGGGACAACACATCTTTCAAGGGGATATGAAGCCCAATCAGAATTCGCCGACGGATTTCAAATTTGAACTTCGTGAAGTGACCAACACAAGTTCTCCATTGAATCAGCGAGCGAGCAATCTGGAGCTGGTTGGAAATTGGAATCAGATCACATTTGAATATGTCATGACAGTCACTGGGCTTTCCTTTGACCAATCACTGCTGCCCTTGCTGCCCAAATCCTTGCAGCCAGCGTGGAGAGATATCAATTTGACTGGCTCAATTGAAGTGATCACGGTGAGTGGCAGCCCTGCCCGGCCCGTGAACGAGGCGACTTTGAAACTGCAAAATGTACAGGCCAATATTCCATTTCCAGGATATCAAACCGAATGGGTTCGATATGAGCCAAAAAAACTTCCCCCGCTGCCCGACAATATAAAAAATGCGAGCGATTTGAAGGATCCACCGCGGCTTCAGACTGGGTTTCCAAGAATGCAAGTACAAAGTGGAACAGTTCGATTCACACAAAATATGTTGAAGTTTGAAAATTTCATTGGTCAGCTCGCCAGCACAAAGCCGCGCAGTTTGCCGGTGCCCATTCAACTCAGTCTTGACATCACGCTGCCCTCGCAGGATCAACCCACTTCGCTTGAGGATACGCCCGCGTGGTTTGAAGACGCCTTTGAACGCAGTGGCGTGGAGGCCACCATACAAATTCATCACTTTGCGTTCACCAAAGAGAATGAGAAGGACTTCGATGGCGTCGAATTGCCCAAGTCAGCGGTGCAAGTGCTTGGCAACTTGCTGGCCACATCGTGGGATATTGATCTGAATGTGAACATTTCACGAGCCATGGTGAAAAATAAAACCACGGGCTCCGCAGCCATGTCCAATTTGACCCACAAAGGAAAGTTAGACATTCGCTCCGCGTCAGGCGGATATTTTCTTTTTCCATACTTGCTCAGTGATGTGACAGCCAGCATTCTATTGGATAACAACGCGGTGAAGATTGAGTGGCTCAAAGGCAAAGGGAGTGAAGGCAAGCTTGTGGAAATTTCTGGCACGGTGACCGAGCCTGGCGACGACGCCGGCGTTGATTTACAAATTACCGCCGCTGATTTACCGATTGATGAAGCCCTAAAAAAATCATTTTTGTTTGGTCCCAAAAAAGTATTCGAACTTCTCTACGACCATCAAGCCCAAACGAATCTCATCGCTGCGGGGTTGTTGAAGCCCAATGAATTTCCATTTCAAGGGCGCTGCACGGTTCATTTGCGGGTGGAACGCGCCGTCAAAGGTGGAGCCAATGTCAAGACCACAGGCGACGTTAGTTTGCGCGAAGCGAATGTGATTTGCTCGCGCTTTCCCTATCCAGTGCATGTGACTGCGGGGAGCATTATTCTGGAGGACACAGTCGTGCGCCTGCCAGAGGAGAAATGGAAACTCACCACGTCATCCAACGCCACCGTCACGATTGGCGGATCTATTGACATCCCGCGCGACGGCGAGGACCGGAAAGTTTTTCCAGATTTGACCATCACCCTTGAACACGACAGCGTGAACGAATTATTACTCGCAGCAATTCCATTTGAAACCAAGAACGCGCCCGCAGTCCCGGGGTGGCCCGGGTCAGCGCTATCGCCCGCCGCGCGCATGCTCAAGCAAATCAATCTACAAGGCGAACTGAATGCTCATGGAAAAATCGGCGCGCTTGCCGATGAAACCACCACATGGGATTTCAATTTGGCGTTGGACAATGGAACTATCACGCCGCGCAACAAGACGGAGAACGGTTCCTCCGACGCCGATCAAATTTTGCCCAGCGGGTTTAACCTCACGAAAGTCGCCGCGCGCGTGAATGTCACCGATGATTTCACCTCGCTTTCTTCGCTGACAGGATTGATTGGCGATGGACAGGTGAAGGCGCGTGGCTTTGCCAAATTGGACTCTAGTAAACGATGGTTTGAAGCCACCGCCAACAATGTGCCAATTGATCGCTGGGTTTTTGGCTTTCTTCCCGCGGACACCCGCGATGAATCCATCATGACTTGGGGCGGCTGCAACCCCACGGGCACGATCAGCGTGGATGTTCATTTGCAGGACGGTCGAGGGCTACCTGCCGAGCGCCGGGTCATGGTTGATCCAACCAATGTGCAATTCGACCTTGATCCAGGCATGGCAAATATTCAGATTCCCTGCGGCTACTTCGAATTGATCGATGATTCTTTACATGTGCATCACATGCGCCTGGAATTCCTAGACATGGAGGCGCACATTGGATATCTAGAGGCCAATGGCTCCGTGGACTACGGACTGAATAATAAATCCAATGACGATGCGATCACCATGGACGCCCACTTTCACTTTATCGATTCAGTGTTCTTTGAAGTGTTGCCCAGCTCATTGCGGGAAAGTCTGCGCCAACTTGCATTTCAAAGCAACGACACGTTTGAGATCACCAACTCCAAATTCACCATACCTATAACCACTGGCAAGGCGTCTTTTTCTGGCGACATTCTGCTTTGCGACGCGCAACTGCAATGCGGTCCTTGGCTGGATCACATCAACGGGCTTGTGAAATTGTCCAGCGATATTGGCGGTCCCATTTATGGAATGCGTTTGGATTTCAAGGACGCCAGTTTGTCCATTCACAATCGCAACATCACGCAAATTGAAGGCACGCTTTACTCAGACTCCACCAACGGGAATTTCACCATCGACACATTGAAGGGCTATTTGTACGGTGGGCGCATTTGCATGGACGCACGCGTGCTTGGTCAGCACAAGCGACCATGGAACATGAATCTTGGCGTGGTTGGCACCGACCTGTCCCAAGTTCTCAAAGGCGGCGTTGCCCTCGAAGCGCCAAACACACTCGATGGCAATATCGCTGGCATGCTCACTCTTGGAGGCGAAATGGACGGGGATCAGGAGCGCGAGGGTCGCGGAATGATCCATGGTTCCAACGCCAAATTGGGCGATTTGCCGTTGGCGCTGCGCCTGCTTCAAGTCATGCAATTCATGCCGCCACTCTCTCAGACTTTGGACGACGCAAAAATAGATTTCTATCTTCGTGACAAGACAATTCGCTTTGAGAAGTTCGATCTCAGTTGCCCTACACTACAACTCCTAGGATCAGGGTCGGTTGACATTGATACTGGGACAATCAGCATGCGATTTAAGAACCGTGGAATTATTCCAATTGCCAGCGACATATTTGGCGCGGCAACTGATCTTTTATTGGCTGTCGATGTGAAGGGTTTGATCACGGATCCAAACATTACCGTCAGCCCTCTTCCTATTTTAGGAGCGGATCCATCGCGTGATCACATGCAAGCAACTTCAACAACACCAACAGCAACACCATGAGTGAAACACCCGAACTTGACAATGCCATCCGCACCCGACTCGCCGAGATTGTCACGCAGGCCTCGGCCGCTCACGCCGGCCATGAGGGAGAAGCTGGCGCTCGCAGGCGACGCCATGTGGAGGAACTGTTGGCCACGGGATTAAAATTATTGTCCGATGGTTGCGATGTCGCGCAAATTAAATTGATCGAGAACGCGGTCAAGGAAATCCGCCGCTCCTACCGCGTGTTCAACCGCTTTCGTGGCGTGCAAAAGGTGAGCATTTTTGGCAGCGCGCGCACGCCAGAGGACCACCCCGACTACATTGCGGCGCGCTCCTTTGGACAATCCATGGCGGCGGAGCATTGGATGGCAATCACAGGTGCCGGCGACGGAATTATGAAGGCTGGCCACGAGGGCCCAAGCCGCGAATCTAGTTTTGGATTGTCCATTCGCCTCCCTTTTGAGACCAACGCCAACGACATTATCGCCGGCGACGACAAGTTGATCTCTTTCAAATACTTTTTTACGCGCAAACTTATGTTTGTCAGTCACTCCGACGCCGTTGCGGTTTTCCCTGGCGGCTTTGGAACCATGGATGAAATTTTTGAAGTGCTCACGCTGATTCAAACTGGCAAGAGCCCCATTGTCCCCATCGTGCTAGTGGAGGGCGCTGATATCAATGGCAAACCGCGTGGCTATTGGCGCCAATGGGAATACGGCGTTGTGGAAAATCTGCTCGCGCAAGGCTGGATCAGCGCCGAAGATCCCGGACTGTATGAATTTGCCTCAAGCCCCGCCGACGCGGTGGCGCGCATACTTCGTTTTTATCATCGCTACCACAGCAGCCGCTATGTGGGTGATCAACTTGTCATCCGCCTCAAGCGCAAACTATTGCCTGATCAAGTCACGCAATTGGACACGGAGTTTCGTCCATTGATCAAGAGTGGTCACATCACGCAAACCGCGGCTTTAGAAGCCGAAAATGAACACCACCATTTGCCACGCCTGCAATTCCATTATTCCAAACGAGCGTTCGGTTTATTGCGGCGTCTCATTGACCGCATCAATCATTTCCCAGAAGACAGTTCCATTTCACCATGATGCCACCTTTGCGCCGCGCTCCATACATGTTGCTGCTGGGCGCGACACTGTCGCTTGCGCATTGTGCCAGCGACACGACCACGGACACCCCGCGCTCTGCGCGGCAAGCAATGGATGGCCTAGAAGTGATTCGCTGGACAACCACGCGGGACACATCAACATTGGAAGGTCTTGTGGTTGGATTTCAAAAGCGCCCCGTGATGAGCTCCCTGGCCACGGAACGATTGTTGCAAGAGGGATTCCTTGTGTCGATTGTGGACCAAGCCGATATGTCCGTGCTGCGGGAAAAACTTGGATCGAGTTCAATGGAAATTCGAACCATGTATGGAATAGTTCCAAGTTGGCGCCAAGTCTTCAAGAGAACCATGACCACGGGGCAAGTCATTTCCGTCAACGGACGCGGCCACGCGAGCTCCAATGAAATATTGCAACTCGCCGCGCGCGGTTGGTCTACACCCACGGAATCGGGCGGATGTTTTCAACTTGAAATCGCCGCGTCCATTGTCCCCATGACCAATGAGCAAGACGCTTCACTCGCGCGCGCCGATCGCCCACAAGGAACTTCAATTCACAATACTGGAATAGAAACTTGTTTACAAGCAAATGAGGTGTTCATTGTGCTCAGCGCCAATCAAGGCCCATTGAAAAGTGGCCGTGGCCCTGGCTCCGAATTACCCTTGCCCCCCACAGTTGGTCACTTTCTACTCGGAGAATCAGCCGATCTATCGGGGCAGGAAACTCCCCTAAAAGGCGTTACTCTTTTGGCGTTCGTACCCCACATGTCCGCTTCAATCCAACCAACCAAAAAACCAGCGCTTGATCCAGCCGCCTACGCAAAGCCGCTGGTGAATCCCTGATCGATTCAAATTGATCCATGCTTGAAATACCCTCCAAAATCAAACGCAAAAAAACGCGCCGCAAATTTCGCGACACGCGCGTGGCGCGCGGCATCAAGGTGTTGCCCACGCTCTTGACGCTTGGAAATTTGTTGTGCGGTTTTGCGGCTATCCACTACGCCGCCAAGTCTGTGGAGGCCAGCCAGTTCTTTGGCTGGAGCACGCTCACGGTCGCGGGCATATTAATTTTCTTTGGCATGTTCTTCGACGCGTTGGATGGCGGCGTGGCCAGATTGACGCGCAGCACCAGCGACCTGGGCGCGCAGTTGGATTCGCTCTGCGACATGGTCACCTTTGGCGTGGCCCCCGCCTTCATGATGTTGCGCTTGGTCAGTCATTACTACGGCGCCGAACATGGAACAAATATTCTTGGTCCAGACGCCGACAGTTTTTACGCCAAAGCCACATGGACCATCGCCGCCGTGTACATCTGCTGCACGGCGTTGCGCTTGGCGCGCTTTAATTCAGAAACTGTTGAGGATGATGTCACCGCGCACATGTGGTTCCGCGGCCTGCCTTCGCCGGGAGCCGCGGGTTGCGTTGCAAGTTTCATTTTGTTGCACCAACATTTGTTGGTCAAGCGCTATGGCGGCATCTTGCCTCCGCGCATCGAAGCGACCTCCAGTTTGGTTATTCCCGCCATCACGCTGCTGTGCGCCTTGGCCATGGTCAGCACCATCCGCTATCCGCACATCATCAACCGCGGTCTGCGTGGGCGCAAACCATTCTCCGTGCTGGTGCAAATTGTCATTCCAATCATCATGGCTATCTGGTGGATGCATGTGGCGCTGGCAATTTGCTTCACCACCTACACCGTGTATGGACCTATTGCGGCCTTGACCAAAAAACTGCGCCGATCAAATACGCTTGACCAAGCCGCGCCGGAATCAACAACCGCGCCCTGAATGACAGCCCTAGAATTCATCCATGACAAGCGCGCTTTCAACAGTTCCCGACGCACTTGGACGCTTCGGACCATACGGTGGCCGATATGTTCCAGAGACTTTGGTGCCGGCGCTGGAGCAACTGGAACTTGCCTATTTCAAGGCGCGCGCCGATCCAACATTCACCGCGCAATTAAATGAACTGTTACGCGACTTTGTGGGGCGTGAAACTCCATTCGCACTGGCGCCGCGGCTGACCAAACGCGCTGGAGGCGCGCAAGTGTGGCTCAAGCGGGAGGACCTTGCGCACACTGGCGCGCACAAGATCAACAACCCCATGGGCCAGGTGCTGCTGGCGCTTCGCATGGGTCGCACGCGCATCATTGCCGAAACTGGAGCGGGTCAACATGGCGTAGCCACGGCCACGGCGTGCGCTCGCCTTGGCTTGCAGTGCGAGGTCTACATGGGCGCGGAAGATATTCGCCGCCAAGCGTTGAATGTTTTCCGCATGCGTCTGCTTGGCGCCACGGTGCATGCGGTGGAAACCGGCAGCCGCACCCTCAAGGACGCGACCAACGAAGCCATGCGCGATTGGATGGGCAGCGTGGGCAACACGCACTACATCATTGGCAGCGTGGTTGGCCCGCATCCATTTCCCATGATGGTGCGCGACTTTCAAAGCGTGATGGGACGCGAGTGCCGCGAGCAATGTTTGGCCGCCACGGGCCGTCTTCCAAACGCGGTGATCGCGTGCGTGGGTGGCGGCAGCAATGCGGCGGGCATTTTCTTTCCATTTGTTCAAGACGCCTCCGTGCGTTTGATTGGAGTTGAAGCGGGCGGCCGTGGCGTCAGTGCTGGCGATCACGCGGCGCCGCTCGCGCATGGCAGTCCTGGCGTGCTGCATGGATCGCTTTCGTATGTCTTGCAAGACGCGGCTGGTCAAACCGCCGATGTGCATTCATGCAGTGCTGGTTTGGATTACCCCGGTGTTGGTCCCGAGCACAGTTGGTGGAAAGATTCAGGGCGCGTGCGCTATGTCAGCGCCACCGACAATCAAGCGCTGGACGCGTTCCGCATTCTTTCGCAGGAAGAGGGAATTATTCCCGCTCTTGAAACCGCCCACGCGGTGCATGCCGCCATAGAGCACGCGCGCGCTTGCCCCGCCCACGAGATTGTGGTGATCAATGTTTCAGGCCGCGGCGACAAAGATGTGACCGAGGCCATTCGCTTGCTTGAATTGCGCGGCGATTCACTGAGCACCAAGATGCCTTGATGCGCTTTGCGAGGCGATGCGCTTTGCGAGGCGATGCGCTTTGTAAAACGCATTGATGCGGATTTATTGCGACAGCTTCATTGCGGTGCTTTCAAGCCACCTCCCAATTACTTGACAACTTCCTTGGCGGCGGGCACATCCGCATTGGTCTTTGGCTTGGCGGTCTTGGCCGTCTCCACTGTGAAGTCCAGCGCTATGGGGCAATGATCGCTGGCGTAGCCCGCGGGCGGCTTGTCTTTTTTGTAGTCGTAATTCGATCCAGGCATTAATGTTCCAAGCACAAAGAAGGACTTTGGCACCGCCAATTTCACCAGCGCCGGCGAAAGCATTATGTAGTCAATGCAGCGATTGGTGATGTGTGTGAGATACAAATTCTTGGCGGCTTTTTTATCCGCGGCATTCTTTGCGTCATCATCTTTTGAGGGGGCGTCAGCCTTGTCCAGTGAATCATCCGCCGATTCATCCGCCTGCGCAGTATCGCCCGAATTCGTGGAGTCTTGCGCCGCGGATTTTTTGGTCTTGGCGGCTTCGGGTCGAAACTCGTACGCGCTGACTAGGCCCGCGAATTTTTTGTCGCGGTACAACTTCGCCGCCTTCTCATTGGGAGTGGCGTTGAAATCACCCACCACCGCTACCAATGCGTTGGCGTTTTGTTGCAAATCCGCCCGCACCAATTCATTCATGCGCAGCGCCTCCAACTCGCGGTGATGCACCGTGGCTTTGCCACCCGCTTTGTGGTGAAGCACATACACGATCAATGTTGTGTGATCGGGCAACCCAATCGACACCTTCAAGGGACTGCGTTGAAATTGCAAAGGCTCCTTCTCCTTGGGGTCCTCGCCCCATCCCTCCTTCTTGCGTTGGTCGGCATCCTTAGGAATGTATTTTTCCATGGGCGCCAAATCCTCACTGGTCCACACCTGCACATCCTTGATTGGAAAGCGACTCAGCAGCGATTGCTCCACACCGCGGTAATACCCAACTTCCTTGCTGGCCAGAAATTCGTAGCCCATGTCCTTGAGATAGGTGTCGCGAAACCAACGCAACGCGTCCTCGCCTTCCACCTCCTCAAGCGCCAGCACATCGGCGTCCAAATCATGAATGGCTTTGGCCAGGGATTTGCAGCGGTCCTCGCTGGTTTGCATGTTGATGTCGTCATATTCGCCCGACAAAGTGGGATCATCAACGCCGTCAAAGAAATTTTCAATGTTGTACGCGGCCAGGCGAATTGTGCCGGGCGCTTTCGTCGGTGCCTTTGCAATTCCAAAGATCAAACCCGCTTCGCGCTTGGGCTTGGCGGTTGCCTTGGGCGCCGCCTTGGAATTGTCCTTGCTCTTGGCGGAGTCCTTTTGGGCTGCATCCTTTTGTGCGGGCGCGGATTGCGGCTGGGACGGCGGCGCAACTGGCGGGGCAACCGCCGCAACACACCAAATAGCCAAGGCGGCGCACACGGTCGACGGTTGTCGCACATAATTCATCCACACAGTGTACGAATGACACGCGCACTTTGGCTACCATCAATTCATGTCCCTTCGACGCGGCAGCCGCCGTTTGTATCGTGAGTATTTAGCCACCCTGCGTGAGCGTAAGAAGAAAGCCAAGCTGGAGCCCATGGCTATTTCATGGCATGGGTCCGAGCGCAGTTTGCGACGCAATCGAACATTTGGACAACTGTTCAAATTGTTTCTGGGTGAATTGCGTCCGCACCAAGCGTCCATGGTGTTCACGCTCATCACTGTTGCGCTAGGCGCTGGCCTAACGCTTTTTCCGCCGGCGGCAACCAAGCTTGCCATTGATAATGTCTTCATTGGATCGCCGCTGCCGCAATGGATCGCTGAACTTCTACCCGCCAATATCATCAACGACCGCGCGGCGCTGCTGGGGTGGATCGCCGTGGGCATATTGGCGGTCAGTTTTGTGGCGACCACCATCAGTATTTCCGGGCGCTGGCAAGCCACGCGCATCACCAAGCGATTGCAGGCGCACATTCGCCGCAAAACTTTTGAACACGCCGTGCGGTTACCCCTGAACCGGGTGTGGCAAATGAAATCAGGTGGCGTGGCGAGTTTGCTGCGTGAGGACGCTGGCGGAGTTGCCGAACTTGTGTTCAACATGTTGTACAACCCGTTTCGCGCCATTGTGCAACTGCTTGGCATTCTCATCATTTTGGCGATCACGGATTATCGCTTGCTGCTTGGCGCAACCATGTTGCTTCCGGTTGTGTGGCTGAGCCATTGGACTTGGATTGGACGCATTCGTCCGCTCTACCGCGACATTCGTCAACAGCGCACGGATGTTGACTCACACGCCACCGAAGCCTTTGGCGGAATGCGAGTGGTGCGGGCTTTCGCGCGCGAGCAAAGCGAGTCGTCGCGATTTCTGCGCGGCAGCCATTTGATGGCGCGTCAAGAAATTTTGACATGGTGGTGGAGCCGCGGAATTGAATTGGCGTGGGCGCTGCTCATTCCGACCGCGAGCGCGCTGCTGCTGTGGTTTGGGGGCAACCAGGTGATTTCTGGAACGCTCACTCCAGGCGATTTGGTGCTGTTTCTCACCTATTTGGCCATGTTACTTGGACCACTCGAAGCCCTGGCCAGCAGTGCAACCAACTTTCAAACCAATCTCGCCGGCTATGACCGCACGCTGGATGTGCTGAATGAAACCGCGGAGTTGCCCGACCGCCCCAACGCCCTGCGGCTTGACCGCTCGCACATGCTTGGCGCAATGCGCTTGGAAGATGTGCAATTTCGCTATCCCAAATCAAGCGTGTCCGTGATCAACGGTGTCACCTTTGATGTTCAACCAGGTGAAACTGTGGCGTTTGTTGGCGCAAGCGGCGCGGGTAAGACCACGCTGTGCAATCTCATCGCACGCTTTTTTGATCCCAGCGAGGGACGACTCTTGATCGACGGCATTGATTTGCGCGAATACCGCCTGCATGATTGGCGCAGTCTGCTTGGCATTGTGGAGCAGGATGTTTTTCTATTCGATGGAACCATTGCCGACAATATCTCCTACGGCCGCAAGCACGCCACGCAAAGTGACATTGAGCAAGCCGCTTTGTTGGCGTGCTGTCATGGATTCATCAGCGAAATGCCCAAGCAATATCTCACGCGTATTGGCGAGCGCGGCGTTCGTCTTTCGGGTGGCCAGCGCCAACGCCTTGCCATAGCGCGGGCGGTGCTTGCGGATCCACGCATATTGATTCTGGATGAGGCCACCAGCAACCTGGATGTTGAAAGTGAATTGTTCATCCAGGAGGGCTTGGTCAACCTGATGCGCAATCGAACTTCATTTGTCATCGCGCACCGACTTTCAACCATTCGCAACGCCCACAAGATTGTGGTGCTCAAGAACGGATTGGTGGCCGAGGTTGGCTCCCACGAGCAGTTGATGGCGCGCGGTGGTCCATATCACGACATGGTGGTGATTCAAACTTCGCGGCCAGAAACTAAGAATGACCCGACTGTTGCGCCATCTTCCACACCGTTTGTTGCCTCACGCGCCTGACACGCGCCCACGCCATGCGCGCCGGCCTGTTTTTGCCAGCCACCAACTGCGCCACTGAATCATGGTCATCAACAATATGGTCAGTGGATGCAACGCCACCCCAATCCATGGCTGATGAAATCGAATGGCAAGCATTGTGCGGGTCAAAATGCCCGCAAGCAACGCAGCGGCCAAGCAGGCGAACGCCAAGTTTGAAAGTTGCATTCCAAACAACCACGCCAGTAATAATGCGGCTGGAACAATATGCCCCAGGACATGCAGCGTTGTGAACACCATTAATGTAGCCATGGAGCCCAAGCCTTCAAAGGCGTTCTTCGCAAAACCTCTCCATGTGGCGGCGAAGCCGTTGTACATGCGCACGCTCACAAAATTCGTGGCATCGAATAAATCCGTGCGGCCACCCGCGGCGCGAATGGCGCGGGGTAATTGAATGCCATCGTGCATGCTGTTCTGAAAGGCGCGGTGCCCGCCGACGCGCAGCCACGCCTCGCGTTTCACCAATAAAAATTGTCCGCAGCCAGCGCCCAAACTTTTTCTGTTGTCCCTGCGCATCAGCGCCATTGGCAAATAGCCAACCAACATGAAGTGGATCAACGGCACCACCATGGCCTCACCCACAGATGCGCAGATTTGTCGAGGAAATGTGCTCACAAGATCGCTGCCCGAGTCCTGCGCACATTGCAAGCCAAGCGCCACGGCTTGTGGAGTAAAGCGCACGTCGGCGTCGGTGAACAGCAACCATGACGCGCTCGAAGCCTGCCCCATTTGCTGACAACCCCACTGCTTTCCATTCCAACCCGCCTCCATGGGAAGAGTTGCCACATTGCGGCAGCGTTGGTCACGCATGGACATATCGGCAATGATCGCCGGAGTGTCATCCGTGCTTTGATCGTCGTATACAAGCACCTCAACGGCGGCGTGCTGGCTCTCCAGAATGGATTGCACGCAGGCGCGGATGTTGGCGGCCTCGTTGCGCGCTGGCACGCACACCGAAACTTCCGCGTTGGCGGGCGCGCGCCGACCACGGAGCGTTGGCGTTCGAAACAAAACCAAATTCACGCAACTCATAGCCATGGGCAAGGCGGCGCAGCACAGGGAGCCAATGGCGATTGCTTCAAGCAGCATGTTCAATACTCAATTTCATGGGGCGTTCTGCTTAGCTGCGCGAATTGACATAAGCATGCCGATGTTTGGTATCTATGCCAGGAGATTTGCCACGAGCCCAAAGCCACAAGTCATAAACGGGATTGATTGTTGTGCGACCTTGCCCAAGGATCGATTCAAACAGTTGCGGGTCGCGCGATTGCACGGCCTGCGCCAGCAGGCGTTGATGCGATTCCATGACTTCGCCAAGTTGCCGCTGCCAACTTGCGGTGGAAGTTTGAAGGGGCGGCTCAATTTCCGCCACGCTGAAAAATATTTCGGGGCGTTGATCCTGCCAAAAGCCATACTCCACCGAGATGCGCCACACGCGCATGCCGGGGTTTCTTGCCAAAATGGACGCGGCTCCGGGTCGTGGTCGCACTTCATTGCGCACATCGACAAAGCGCCCTTGTGGCGTCAAAGAAATCAGGGGATTGGGCAATTCACGCAACCGAGTTTGCACATAGTCCGTCATCAGCTCAAGCGACTTTGCGCCATCAGGATTCATTCCAAAGAGTCCGCACTTGCGCATAAATTGAAATCGCTCCAACTGTGTTCGATCCATGGGCGAAATGTTGGTGCGATTCCTGAAATACAAATACCGCAGCGACATCATGAACATGGGGTCCCACCAACTGCAGTGATTCATAATCAACATGCTGGCATTTGGCTCGCGCGCGAGTTCATCAAACGCTGAAATATTTCCGCAGAGCGCCCGCACCGAGTGGAATTTTTTTTGGATCAAACGCTTGGCGTACCAACACACCATGTCGGCAAAGCGCGTGTTCCAAGCGTCATGCAGAATGGCGCCACTCACAGCGTCGAAACCATTTCTTTCCCTGAACGTGCCGCGGTGACCTGCAACGGATCGCCCGCGCTGACCACGCCCATGTCTTCGCACACGGCGCGCGCCGCGGTGACGCCGCTCATCAGCACCATGGGTACGCCGGGACCAGGATTGGTGCTGCCGCCGGTGACATAGAGATTGCGCAGCACACGACTGCGGTTGCGCGGCTTGAAACCACCATGCAAGCGCCCGTGGCTTGCCAAACCATAAATGGCGCCACCCTCCGCGTTGTACATGCGGTCGATGGCGGTCGGGGTGAGATTTTTTTCAACCACAATGTGACTCTCAATGTCGCCCATTCCGAAGCGCTTGAGTTTTTCCAAAATGACTGGTCGATAGCTCTCCAGCAATCCGCCTGGACCTTCCCACACTTGATGGGCGCGCTGATAGGGCGTGTGCACCAAAATATAAAGCGACTCACAACCCGCGGGCGCTTGCCGCGCGTCACTGCGGCTAGGCACGCACACATACAACGACGGATCGCGCGCAGGAATACCCGTGCGATAAATATCCTCGAACTCCTGGGTGGAGTCTTGGCTGAACATGAAGTTGTGGTGCAGTAAATGCTCGTACTGGCGATTCAACCCCAGATACAACACAACCCCGCTGCATGCGGGCGTATATTTTTTGGCGATGCGCCGCTGCTCGCGCGCGCCGCCAACGGACGAAACGAGATCACGGTAGGTGCGCTGCACATCGCAATTGCTCACCACCACATCGGCAAATAATTCGCGGCCATCTTCCAGCGCCACGCCCGTGGCGCGTCCACCCTGCTCAATTATTTTTGTCACACCCACTCCATTGAGAAGCGTGGCGTTCTCTTGGCGCAGAATGCGCTCCAAACTTTTGGCGACTTCGCGGGTTCCGCCCATGCTGTACCAACAACCGTGGTCCACTTGGGCGGCGGCAATGAGACCAAGAATGGCTGGCGCTAAAAATGGGCTTGATCCGACATATTGTAAAAAGTGCTCGCTCAGTTGCTGCAGATGCGGCTCATGAATCAATCGATGCGCGGTCGCAGCCACGGTGCTGTGCAGGCGCATGGCCAACACATCGCCCATGAGTCCCTGGCCACGCGGCGGCGGCTTGCGCATGAGGTCTGAAATGCCCTGCAAGTCTTTGTAGAAAAAAACTTTCTCGCTCAAGCCATACATGCGGCGACTCCACGCCACAAACTTTTCCCAGCCATGACCAACATTCGTGCCTGGAAACTGCGAATTCATGGCGCTCTTCATGGCCGCCACATCGGACAGCAAATCTATTTTTGTTCCGTCCTCGTAGAAGCATCTCCACTGCGGATCAAGACGCACCAACTCCAGATAATCCGCCACGCTTCGACCGCTGCGCGTGATAATCCCACGCACCACATCCGGCATTGTGAGAATGGTGGGTCCCATGTCAAACTTGAATCCACCCTCGTGCAACACATTCATTTTGCCGCCAAGGTGAGCGTTCTTTTCAACCACCGTCACGGCGAAACCGGCGCTGGTTAATTCAACCGCGCACGAGAGTCCGGCTAATCCTCCACCAATTAAAATTGCGGTTGGCTTTGACTGGGCGTTGATCATTGTGAATACTCTTTGCGCGCCGCGGCAGGTTGATGTATTTCGAATTGGCGCGGTGTTTCCGGTGCGCTTGATTTGTTTTTCCACGCAACGGGAGTGGCTTGGCTGATCCACTTTATGAAAGTGCTGAGTCCCTGCACCACGCTCGCGCTTGGCATGTCGGCCACAGGCAGCCAGCGCGCGGTGGTGGTGGTGGCCACGGCGCGAGTTAGTTGCAACAAACCCTCTACCCCGCGGCTGGTTCCCCAACCGCTTTGGCCAAATCCAGCGATCGCCAGCGCCGGATGTCCCGTGGGCAATACGCAATCATTCAGGGTGATCACGCTCACGCCAAGGCGCGTTCGCAATTGTTCATCTCTTGCAATGCGGCGTGTGTCACGCGTAAAAATACTGGCGGCAAGATGATGCCTGCCTTGTCCATGCAATTGAAGTGCCTGTTCCAAATTCTCAACTGGCACAACCGCAAGCACCGGGCCGAAATAATTTCCCAGCAACAAATCCGACTGCAACGGGCAATCCACAATCGCTAGTGGTCGCAACCAACTGTCGCGGGCGCTATCCATGACCGCCGAAAGACTGCGCCCGCCCTTGGACACGGCATCGCGTGCAAGTTGCTCGCAGTGCTGGGCCGCAGCGTGATCGATCATTTGAAGCGGCCGCGCGCCCGCGGCCAGCGGCGCAAGCGCCTGCAGAAATTTTCCGTAGCAATCGCGCTCGACAAAAACTCTCCGCGGCGCCATGCATGTCTGTCCCGCGTTCATTGTGCACGCCATCCATATACTTTTGGCCGCTTTGACCATGTTGGCATCGGCAAGCACAAACGCGGAATCTTGCCCGCTGAGTTCCAAGGTTGAGGAAGTCAGCGTGTCGGCGCAGTGCGCTGCCACGGCTCTTCCAGTTGGCGTTCCGCCAGTGAACATCACATGATCAAATCCGCCGGCATTCAACGCGTCGCGGCCCGCTTGTGGCGATGCACCGACCACCTGCAGCACGCCTTCTGGCAAACCGCAAGCCCGCGCAATATTCAGCAACTGCGCTTGGCTGCACGGACTTCGTTCCGAGGGTTTCACCACCACGGTATTGCCGGCCACAATGGCTTGTAACAACTGAATTCCCAAAAGTCCCACCGGATAATTCCATGTGGCAATAATCAACACACGCCCCAGCGGAACGCGGCTCACGCGTAATGATCGACCCATCATCCACCACGGCGCGCCGCCCATGCGTTGCGACTTCAGAATGTGGCGCGCGCGCTTGCTGTGCCAACCAATAGCCGCGATCAAGGGCAACAATTCGCTGACATACGCTTCTTCCTTGGTCTTGCCAATCTCATGGGATATTTGTTGCGCCATTTCCAAGGCATGAAAGGCGACAGCCTGCTTGAACTTGCGCAGCCAAGTTTGACGGGAATGCCAGGGAAATAACGGCGATGGATGTATAGACTTCAAAGTAACCATGAGCGATTTAGTTTAGACTATAGGATGGTTCGATCATATGGCGCTCATAGATTCATTTGCACATATTGGATTTCGATACTCAAAGAGCCATAGAACAAGCCCAAAGTAACTCAACATGATTTCTTCGCAATTCCACTCACACCACGGTTCAGATGTCGCCATTGTGGGCGCTGGTCCTGGCGGACTTGCGGCGGCCCTTCTGCTTGCCGCCAGTGGCGCCAGCGTGGATGTCTACGAGGCGCAACCAGTTGTTGGTGGACGCTCACGTCGTCTCACCCTTGAAGGCGATCAAGGTCAATATCACTTTGACCTTGGGCCAACTTTTTTCATGATGCCCTATGTGCTTGATGAAATTTTGGCGGCCGCTGGCAGTAAATTATCCGATCGGGTGGAACTGCAACGGCTTGATCCCATGTATCGCTTGCTGCTTGGACGGCCTGATCAAGAGCCCATCACTCTGGACACCACGCAGGATCTTCATTTGATGGAGCAGCGCCTATGCGCCATCGAACCACATGATGGTCCGGCGTTTCTGAAATTCATCAGCGATAACCGCAGCAAATTAGAGGCTATGACTCCGCTGTTGCGCAGCCCAATTCGTAGCGTGCTGGATTTGTGCACCGTGGACAACATGCGCGCCGGAACGCGCCTTCGTCCGTGGCAAAGCTTGTACGACCACCTGCGTGGTTATTTCAAAAATCCGCAAATTCGCCTGGCGCTTTCATTTCAAAGCAAATATTTGGGCATGAGTCCTTTCGAGTGCCCTGAATTGTTCAGCATTCTGCCATTCATTGAATATGAATATGGAATCTGGCATCCTCGCGGCGGCTGCAACGCCATCATGAACGCCATGCGCGACATTGCGGAGGAACTTGGCGTGAAATTTCATTTCAATTCGCCAGTGGACGCAATCGAATTTCAAGGTCGCCAAGCCGTGGGCGTGCGCGTGCACGGTTCGCTCCATCGGCACAAGCACGTGGTCATTAACGCTGACGCCGCTGCGGCCATGAAGCGCATGATTCCGGCTTCGCTGCGCGGCGCTTGGAGCGATGAAAGCATCGACCGCAAAAAATATTCCTGCTCCACGTTCATGATGTATTTGGGCTTGGACGGTGAAGTTGACCTTCCACACCACACCATTTACGCCAGCCGCAATTACGAGCAGAATTTGCGCGACATTTCCAACAACGGCGTGCTGAGCGAAGACCCGTCCATGTATGTATGCAATCCATCGCGCTTGGACGCCTCCATGGCTCCGCGCGGCGGCAGTGCGCTTTATATTCTGGTGCCCACACCCAACACGCAACCAGGCGTGAACCATGTGGACTGGAATACCTCTAGCGCCTCGCTGCGCCAGCGAACATTGGAGCAACTTGAAACCACATTTGGTCTTTCGGATATCCGCGGGCGCATCCGCGCCGAGAAAAATATAACTCCCAACGATTGGGCCGCCGAGGGAATTCAATATGGCGCCACCTTTAATTTGGCGCACACACTTGGACAAATGCTGCATAAACGTGCGCAACACAAAATGCGCGGCTTGGAAGGCACTTGGTTTGTGGGCGGAGGAACCCATCCGGGCTCGGGATTGCCAGTGATCTTCCTGTCCTCGCAAATTACGGCGCGCCTGCTGTGCGCGGAGCTTGGCCTGTCATGCGCGCTTGATGCGCCACGAATTCGCCAGAGCGGTATGCTTCGATCGTGGACATCACCTACGGTCAATATCTAAAAGTTCAAGAATTACTTTCGCTGCAACAGCCTGTCGGCACGCCCGTGGAGCATGACGAAACGCTGTTCATCATTATCCATCAGGTGTATGAACTGTGGTTCAAGCAACAAATTCATGAGGGACAGCGCCTGCGCGAAATGCTGGTCCAAGGACGCTTGGAGGAGGCGGCCAATACATTGGCGCGCATGCTGAAGATTCTCAAGACCATGGTGGCGCAAATTGATGTGCTGGAAACCATGACGCCCATTTCATTCCTGGCGTTTCGCAATTTCCTAACCAACGCCAGTGGATTTCAAAGCTGGCAATTTCGAGCGTTTGAATTTTTACTGGGCAAGCGAAATCTAAAAGTGCTTGATCGTTACCCCGCGCACAGCGCCGAGCGCCAAGCGCTTGAAGAACACGCAAAGCTTCCAACCCTGTGGTCGGGCTTCGTCCAATGCTTGGTCAAATTGGGGCACAATGTGCCCGCCTGCGCCCTGCAACACGAGGCAACCGCCACCACCGTTGCGAATGTAAAACTGCAAGAATTGTTGCTGCATGTGTACCGCACGCCTGGACCGTTGCGCGGCATGTGTGAAATGCTGGTGGACTTTGACGAGGGCATTCAAGAATGGCGCTATCGACATGTCAAAATGGTTGAGCGAACCATTGGTACAAAAGTGGGAACTGGTGGCTCACCGGGCGTGGAGTATTTGCGCTCGACGTTGTTTCAACCCGTGTTTCCGGATCTTTGGGAAATTCGCGCGCAACTGTGATCCCGGTGCGCCCACGCCGCATGCCTAGGCGAGATCGCACACCTGGGTCTTATGCGCTTTAGCGGAATGAACTTCCCGCGGCGTTGGTCACGCGCACCCGTCCATTGTCCAAATCCCAGACCGCGGCCTCGGCTTTGATGGGCGAACCCTTGCCCTTCTGCATCACGCTGATGTTGCGACCTGGACGCGCCGTCAGCGTTGCCACCTTGGTGCGTAAGTCATAATCAAACGCGTCGCACTCCACATCCACATCGGGCGTTCTGACAAAGACCCTTCCAAGCGCGCGAATACGCAACAATTTCACGGGCGCGCCAAAATCAACCGGCGTCGCCTCGGTGGCTTGGGCCTTCGCGGGCGCGGGCTCCAAACGCTCCACCGTATTTTCCAGTTGATCCGCCGTGAGCGTCAGGGTGTCTTGCGCACGCAAGCCCGCGTGGATCAATTCAACGCCTCCATCCAGCGTTATGCGATAGCGGGTTTCACCATCCCGATTCATCACCAATGAATTATCCCAGCGAAATCGAGTGGAACCACGCACATCAAACAAAGAAGGTGGCGCGGGTGTAGCGCCTTCATCATCACGGTCAAAGATCAACATTGTTCCGGCGGTTGGAACATTCGACTCGCCCGTAATCACATTGTGGATCACCTCGCTGGACATCAATCGAAACAGGCGCGGCTCATCGCTGCGATCATCACGGCTCCACGCGCGGCTTTCAATGCGCACTTCACCAATGCCATGAATTTGTTGCAGGGAAGAAGTTTCAGAACTCAGGCCAGTGCGCTTTGCGGCGTCTTGCGCCTGCTCCAGCGCGTTGGTGTCGCGTCCCAAAGTTAAAATGGCTTGATTCGCAATGAATTGATCTAATTCACGCGGGGTTCGATCGGCCGTGGCGCGCACTTGGCCGCGCAGATCAAGGGTGGCACGGCCAATTTTATCTTTGACATACTTCAGCCCCTCATTCCATAACGCCTCCATTTGCGGTTTATCAGGGATCACTGGTCGCGCAACTGGGGTCGGCGCGGAATCCGCGATGGCCTTTGGCCAATATCGAAAGCGTCCAGTTCCGGGCGCGATCGCGCTGCCAGATTCCTCGTCGACCGTCAACTCTTTCATGAAATCCGCAACAACATTGCCGCGCACTAAAAGTAAATCAGGTCCACGCAACGCGACCCGCTTGGCTGGAACATCCGCATCCATGGTGGCGGCCCACAAGCGTGCGTCCTCGGCCAGCAACGCTTGCACCGCGCCTTTGGATTGCACCACCGATAATTCCATATTTTCCGTCGCGGAATCTTTTCCAACCGCGGGGCGGAAAGAGCAATCCAGCGAATCCGTCCATAAGCGCTGGCCCTTGTCCTGCGCCTCCACTCCACCCGTTGCCAGCAATCGCTTGGCCTTGGAGCTTCCATTTTCAGTTTGCTCCATGGACAGATCAATGGTCTTTGCGGCCAAGCTTGCCCCCTGCGGCTGACGAATCGCCATGGCGCCGCCATCGGCAAGAATGCGCTCAACCGCCGAACCTTTGCCCGTCTTGAAACAATTCACAAGCAACCTTTGCGCCAGCAGGCGGACATCCTCGGCGTCGGCGTTCACATCGCCATTAAAATCCGCCTTGTAAAGTTTGCTTGAATTTTCGCCTGGCTCAAATTCTAAATCAACGGACTTGCTCCATTGAATGCGAACGGTACGCGCGCTTTCGCCCAAATTGGGCGGACCCACAACGGCGTTGGTCGCATCACCACTCTTGATGGCTTCCTGCGCCATGTTGGGCGCGGCGGCCATGGCGTCAATCGCGGCGTCGCCACTTCCAATGCGCATGCGACCCGCGCCTTCTAAATGTCCTTGCCCCGATTTGCGTGCAAGATCAAAGGCTTGACCCTCCAAGTCCAAGCGCGGACTCACAAGTAAGAATGGCCGCGCGCCGTATCCGCGCAACGACACATTCTCTATTCCAGTTTGGTAGCGCATGCGTCCGCAATCAATGCGCGCCTGGCTTTTTTCGTCATACAACTTCGCGGGCATTCCCTCTATATCAAGCCTGACATCGTTTGAATTGGGCAACACATCCTGGGCATCGGTGACCACGGTCATGACCAACCGCCCTTTATATTGAATTTGAATGTGATCGGGTTGCGCGTCGGGCGCGGCCATGGCCAACAGCAATGGCGCCACTCGCCAATGTGGAGCCCAGGCCATTCGCAAGTCGGGCGTTGCCGCCGGTGGCGCGGGAAATATGCGCGTTAGATTTTGTCCGACCGAGTCGCTTTCCATGCTGAACACAATCGCCAAACGATCGCCATTGATCTGGGTGTTTCCTTGGACTGATGTTCGAAATACGCGCACATCATTTTCCAAGATGAGTTTGTAAAAGCGTTTGGAAGATGGAGTCAATGCTTGCGCCGGCGCAGCGGTCTGTGCCGGCGCAACTGCCGTGGCTGCCGGCGTTGTTGCTTGGACGGCGGCGTAACCAATCGGCGCACTTGGTGTTTGCGCCTGAGTCGTGGCCGGCGCCATGTTTATCGCGGCAGTCGAGGTGGGCGCGGCCACCACACGCTCAATCTCGATCGCGCTTAAAGGTCTTTCCACAGTCAGGCGCTCAATTCCCTTTCCATCCTCGGTCAACAACATGTTCAAGCCTTCGCCCTCAAATCTCAATTCTGGCGTGACCACCTTCACCGATTTGTCGCAACGAATTTCACCAAGCACGCTGTCAAAGCTGGCCTCTGGAGCCTGAATGACAATGGCGGGTTGATCTTTGGCAAGATCAATCGCGCGGCCATCGATGGGCTTGAAAACCTGAATCACAACATGTCCTTCAAGTTGCCCGCTTTCAAGGGCGCGTTTGGGAACACGCATGCGTCCTCGATCGGCGCTCATGGTGACCATGCGGCCTCCGGATGGATACATGACCGCTTGCGGCGCTTGCATGCGCAACCACTTGTCGGGCTCGGGATCGATTCGCGAGGCGTGATACTGCTGCTCCAAGCGGCCTTTGTCATCCGCCACTTGCACCCACGCTCCGGACTGCAGTGAAATCTGGTCGGCTTGCAACACTTTGGTTGTGCTTTGCAATTCCTCGCTGGTCAGCGCCTCAGGCTTGGGAATATCTTTGGCATCCACAATGCGCGGCGCGCGTTTGGCGGATGACGGCGCGTCGCCAACTTGTGAGGCAACCACAATCACGATCAAACCAGTTGCAAGTCCAACCGCCGCCGCAACCCAAGGCAACAGGCGATTCCTTCGCAAGGACATCAGCCCCACGCCTCCACCGCACGCTCCCATTGACCCGATGCTTTGAGTAAAAGTTCAATGGATTCGCGCACCGCGCCATGTCCACCATTCCTGCTGGAACGCCATTTCGCGACGGCCTTGACCTCATCGGCGGCATCGGCGACGGCCATCGGAAATCCAACCATCTTCAACATGGGAAGGTCCGGCAAGTCATCGCCAAGCGCCGCCGTATGGCGCGCCTCAATTCCAAATGTGCTCAAGAGATCCTCCAGAACTTTCTGCTTGGGACCGCTAGCTGAAATCAGATTTTTCACGCCAAGACCATCCAACCTGTGGCGTAAAGCCAGACCTCCACGCCCCGTGATCACTGCGATTTCTTTTTTGGCGGCAAGCCAGGCGCGAATCGCAAAACCATCGCGAACATGAAATCGCATGGTCTCGCAACCGCTGTCATCCACAAAGATGCCGCCGTCGGTGAGAACGCCATCGGCGTCCAAAATTAAAAGTTGAATGTTATTTGGAAAAACTTCCTTGACCATGCCGCAAGAGTAACGCAATCACGGATTTAATTGGAAAGCGCGCGCATGGATTCGTGGATTCATAGATTCATGGCGCGTTGAAGGCAATCGGCACTTGGCCATCAAGCCGCGCTGGAAGTAAAAAACAGCAGCGCTGTGCCGTCGTAGGCGGCGTGCGTGCCCGCAGCAACGCCAAACCCACGCAGTTGAAAGATGATTCCAAACCAAGCCCCCGCCAACATTAAAAAAATCACTCGACCCCATTGCAATGCGCCAGTCATATCGCGCAATGGGTGATACATGGTGAACAAAACGCAGCTCACAAGCAGCGCGATCAACCAGGCGCTTGAATCTTTTATCTTGGCAACATCAAACAGCAACATATGCACACCGCCCATGAGCGCCATGCGAAAGAGCAATTCCTCATAAATTCCCGCTCCAGCCGCCATGGATGCGCGCCCCACAAAATCAAGCGAGCGGATTGCCTCCTCACCAACTTGACTGGTGGCCATGAACAAATGCGCGCGGCCAATGACCGCCGCCACCGCCAAGAGCGGCGCCGCCAAGGCGAAACTTTCCAGCCACATGAACGCGACAGCGCGCCATCGAATGGTCCATGGCGACCGCGCCGCAAGTTGCCATATCAACAAGGTCAGCACCAACGCCACGGAGGGCAATGACATGGCGGACACATGCAGATCCTGGGCACGCACGCCAAAGAGCCGAAAAAAATTCACCAACCCACCGTGCGCGCGATTGGTCAGCACAAGCTGATCATGTCGCAACCAGAACACCAATCCAATTTCGTACAATGCCACAAGTGGCGCCAAGAACACCAAAATTTCAAGGGGTCTATTGGAGTCCTGCGCGTAATCAAAGCGCTGACCATGCCGTGGCGGTGCCGCAGCCCTCACGCCAAATGAAACGCCGCGGCGAGCGGCATTTCTCAAGCGGTTTTACTGACCTTGGACTTGGACTTGCCTGGCTTTTCCGTTTCGGTTTTCGCCGCAGGAGCACGCAGTGCGTTCAACTTGCGAGCCAATAAACTCTTGCGACGAGCCGCGGTGTTTGGATGAATAGTTCGCTTTCCAGCGACGCGATCCAAAATAGCGGTGGCTGATCGAAGTTCAAGTTCCGCTTTTGCAACATCGCCAGCTTGTACTGCGACCATGAACTGGCGAGTACCCTCTTTGACCAACCGCTTGCGGTGGTTATTGACGGCGTTTTGCTTCTTGTTCTGACGGACTCTTTTTTCTGCTGATTTACTGTTTGGCAATTGATTCTCCGATGGGTTAGCAAGTATCCACAATTTCCCCAAGAAAGGCAAGGGGCTATTCCATTTTCCTCTTGACGAAAACGGCTCTAAGCATCAAACTGCCATTTCGGGCAATATCGCCCGGGAGACCCCCCCTCGAATGGCTACTCGTCCCGCCGGTTCCGGCGTACTCGTGACCCTTGTTGTTTTTGTCTTGACCACTGTCGCATTCATGGTCGCATTTGTTGTTGTGCTTGGACAAACATCGGCTGCCCAAGAAGATTTGCAGAAAATCAAAGTCACCAACAAATCCTTGACCGACCGATTGGCGACCGCCAAGACCCAGGAGGAAAGTCTGAACACCATCAAATCCGAATTGACCACGGAGCGAGATCAATTGAAGTCCACCGTGGCGCAACAAGAAAGCATCCTGCAAGGAGTTGATAAAAAAACTGCGGAACTTCAATCGCAGATTGACGGCCTGAATAAATCCCTCGCAGACGCCACCGCTGAACATCTCAAAGCCGTGGAGGACACGAAAAACACAATTGCGCCACTCACCAATGCAACGACTGACTACAGCAGAAGTGTGGAGGAAATGCAAAAGATCGCAAGCGACTCTAAAGCGGCAATGGAGCAAGACTACAAGGGACGCATTCAGGATTTACAAAAAAATGCCGACGGCCTGAGCGCGGAACGCGACACGCTGCGGACAAAGCTTGAACAAGCCGAGAAAAAACTCGCGCTGTTCGAGGTGAAGCCAGAGGACCCATCCAGCCTTGTCGACGGCCACATCATTGAAGTTGGCGGACCCGATTCAACGGTCTATTTAGACATTGGACAAAAGCACCGTGTTGTGCCGGGCATGACATTCGAAGTTTTCTCCACGCCCGAGCAGGTTCAAAACAATAAGAATGGCGCGTTGCGCGGCAAAGCCAGCATTCAAGTCTTGCGCGTCACCAACGACACGTCCACCGCGCGTGTGACGCGTAGTTCTCCAAATCAGCCCGTGAGTCGCAATGACGTGCTGGTCAACGCTGTCTACAGTCCAACCTACACCTACCGCATGCTGGTCTATGGAAAATTTGATGTGAACAATGATGGCAAGCCTTCCGTTGGCGAAGCTGCAGTCATTCGTAATCGAATTCAAGATTGGGGAGGCCAAGTGATTGACAGCGAAAAAGTCACGGGCGACCTAGATTTTATTGTCATTGGTAATCCTCCACCAAAGCCGACTCCACTATCTAGCACTGCGGACGACATAGAAACACAGGCGTACACCCAGGCCAAGAACGAGTACGACACCTACGAGCGCATCACCAAGGAAGCCATGGACGCGCGCATTCCCATGTTGAATTGGAATCGCTTCAAGACCTTAACTGGCCAAGGCAACTAACACATGAGCGCCGCCACCAAGCGGCTCACGCACCTTTCGCAATACGCTCTTGCCCGTGGCTTCGCCGCTCTTTTTCACCTCTTTGAAGGTGAGCAAAATATGCGCACAGCGTCGGCGGTGGCTCAAATCTTCACGCGTATTGGGGCGCATCGCCTTCAAAGAGCGGGCGTGAATATTCGCCGCGCGTTTCCAGACATGCCCCATGCGCAAGCCGAACAACTGGCGCAAGACAGCGTCATAAGCATGTTCCAACTTTTCATGGTGGAATGTTTAGTCACACCGCAGCGCCTGCATTCACAAAATTGGGCGGATTCACTGACTTTGGGTTCGGTTGGTCCGCACATGGACTTCCTTCTTTCAAAGCAGCCGGCCATTCTTGTCACTGGCCATTGCGGAAATTGGGAATTGCTTGGCTTCGCCTTGGCTGTTCTTGATTTCCATCTCACGGCGCTGGCTCGTCCTTTGGATAATCCCTACTTGGATCGCTGGCTGCTTGATATGCGTCGGCGGCGGGGCTTAAGCATTCTTTCCAAATGGAACGCCACCCAGGAATTGCAAAACATTATTTTGGAAGGTGGCCGCATTGGCTTTATCGCCGATCAAAATGCGGGTGATGACGGACTGTTTGTCCCCTTCTTTGGACAACTCGCCAGCAGTTACAAGAGCATTGGACTTCTTGCCATGCGTTATCGAATTCCCGTATTAGTGGGTACCGCCATTCGAGAACCAAACCGCCTGAATTACCGGCTGGAAATTGTCGATCGAATCAATCCTCAAGACTGGGAGCCCTTTGAAGATCCTTTGTTTTACATCACGGCTCGCTTCAACCGCGGCATTGAAACCGCCATACGAATGGCCCCCGAGCAATATTTATGGGTGCACCGCCGCTGGAAAAATCGCCCCAAGTGGGAACGCGAAGGCAGTCCAATGCCGGAGCGCATTCGAGCGAAATTGCGCACCCTTCCCTGGTTAACCGAGCCGGAATTACAGAGCCTATTCAATCCGCAAGTGGCGCCTGTGAGCGCGACCTGATCAATCTTTGCGCCAACCAAACATTGCATTGCCAACACATATACGCTGAGTATGGTTACTCTTAAATTCCATTATGCAGCAGCGTCAACTTGTCATTCTTTCACGAACCAGCTACAAAAATGGCGTCCCAGATCCAATTGGAAGTCGTGTGGATGTGGTCAATGCGCTTGCCATGCGCAACACGCTTGCAGACATTGAAGGCGGTGACATTTTGTATGGACCAGGCGTGGACATTCAATTACCGCCTGGCCAAGATCCAATTCAGCAAATGCTCTTGACCATCACCGATGAAGACATCGCGTGGCCTGTGATTTTGCGATTGGCCAAAGATTTGCAATGGAAATTACTTGATCCCGTCAGCGCGCGGGAATTAACGCCCCCCTAAATCTCCAACTGGGTTACTCCAGAGGCTCGCTCTCAATGCCGGCGGCTTCACCCTTGAGCTTCATTTGCGCGTAGCGTCGCATCCAATTTTCCCAACTTTTTCCCGCGGCCGCATCCTTGCCCGTAAAACATAAAGTCTGGATGTTGGATTGCTCAATCGTCTGACGCCCTCGACCGTCCTTTGGAAGAATGCGAACGGCGTGCGGAGCGGCCTTGGTGCGCTTGAGATCAAACACATAGCCCTCAATAGCGCTGCCGTCTTTCAGTTCCAGCGTGACATCGCCACGAAAGCCGCACGCCGCCACCAGGGCCTCCTCAAATGCGGCGGTGTTTGCGCTCTCAACGCGAGTTGTTTCTAATTCTACTTTGGCAGTCATATTTATTTGTGCTTGGCTTGTATCTGATTTGGATCATGTGTGCATGACCGACGCTGTGTCGGACTGCGCTTGCTGGGCGAGTGCTTGATCAAGTTGGCAAATCAACGCCTCTACATCCGCAATGGCTTTCTGCATGGCATTGGTTCCCTGAACCACGGTCATTGGATCTTTGACGCCCTTGCTTTGGCTGCGAGCGGTCAATGCGCTGTCAAGATCCCTCAGGCTTTGCGCCAAAAAGGATGCTTCACGCAAGGCTTGCAGCCTTGGATCATTGCTTGCGACTCCATGAAGGGCCGCTGTCACTGAAAGTCCAAGTGAGGTCTTCGGCTCCTCGGAGAGCTTTACTTCTGTCAGACGGGTCGCCATCACTGGCTGCCCCAATAAGGATCCATCCATGCATGGTATCTTCTCAAATTATCGGGAATTAGGCAAGGCGCCTTATTTCGCAGATATTCCTGTTTTGTGGCTACATAATTACAATTCGGACTTTTACCAATGCAAATAACTGTCACCGGTGCTGCTGGATACATTGGTTCTCACGCCTGCTTACGGCTGCTTGATGATGGCCATGAGGTGCATGGCCTGGATAATTTTTCTCGAAGTTTTCCACGCACCGTCGCCGCCCTGCAACGCGCGGGTGGAGAGAGATTTCATTTCACGCAAGTTGAACTAAACGACCAAGACGCCACGGTCGCGGCGTTGCGATTGCATGTGCCAGAAATCGTGCTGCACTTTGCGGCCTTTGCCGTGGTGCCCGAAAGCGTGCAATTTCCCCTGCTCTATTGGCGCAACAATGTGGGCGCAACGGTTTCATTGCTGCACGCCATGGACGCGGCGGACGTTCAAAAGTTGATCTTTTCAAGCACCTGCGCCACCTACGGCGAGCCCGCGCCCACGCATATTCCGATGAGCGAAGATTGTCCGCAGCAACCAACCCACGCCTATGGAGAAAGCAAACTGGCGTGCGAGCGAATGATCAACGCGTGGGTGCAATCGCACGCGCTTGCCAATCGCGATCGAGGCGCTGTGTTCTTGCGCTACTTCAATGTCGCTGGCGGCGATCACTTGGACCGCATTGGCGAGGACCACGATCCTGAAACGCATCTCATTCCAATATGTATGCGCGCCGCCACGGGGCGTCACCCGGAACTGGTGGTGTACGGCAGTGATTATCCAACGCCAGATGGAACATGCATTCGCGACTATGTCCATGTGGAAGATTTAGTCGCGGCGCATGTCGAAGCAATCAAAGTGATCCCCCTGCGGCAAACATTGGCCATGAATGTGGGAACAGGCGTGGGCGCAAGCGTGCTTGAAGTGTTACGCGCATGCTCACTGGCCGCGGGAAGTAAGGTTCCATTTCGCATGGGCGCCCGACGCGATGGCGATCCGCCGCGGTTGATTTCAAATCCAGAAAAAATATTTCGCCTAACTCCATGGCGCCCAACGCGTTCATCGCTTGAGCGCATGACCCAAAGCGCGTGGCGGTGGTTCGCCAAATGAATGTCAAGTGGCTGTCCAGCCGTCGACCGTGGGTTGCCAAGTACAAAAAAATCGAATTGCGGCCGCGCTAAAACGGAAGTGAAATACCGGCGTACAACTGAATGCTGTTGCGTCCGTCATTGTTGTCGGCAAGATTGGCGTTGGAAATATGCGCCCAGCGAATTCCTGCAAGAATGCGGGCATTTGCGGCTACTTCAAATGACGCGCCCACGCCAATGCGCGGAGTGAAATTCACCGATGATCCTGCCGCAGGCACATTGGAACCGCTGAACATGAGCCCAACTCCGGCGTCGGCATACACGCTCCAAGTTGCGCGCGCCAGAAAGTGCCAGCGAAACATGAACGCAGGTCCCGCGCCCCAGGTGTTGCCGCCACCTTGGGAAAACCAGGCGACTTCAGGGCCAAAATCAAAACTAAAATTATCAATTAAGAACCAACTGACATACCACGCGCCTTGCAGTTGATTATCGCTGTCAAAGTCGTTCATCCAACTACCTTCAAGTTCCCATCGCCAAGAACCTTTGGCGCCAAATCTTGCTGGCGCGTTGTCCTTGGTCACCACGGTTTTATCTGAAATCTTGGATGGCACGATTGCGTTCTGCGCGCTTGGGGAAAGCAAACCAATCATGGGCGGGCTATCGCTTAAAATTGAATTGCGAAATGTGGCGCATTCGGATGGCGCCACATAAGGCACGCTTGATAAATTTGTGATGGCGGCAAATGCTGTCACCGCAGATGAAATAGGCACACTGAAATATTAACACTCTTCAAGCAGCAAGGTTCAAGCATGCGCGTATTGGCTATGACTTGCGCGAACAGTCCAAAGTTCCCACATGCTTACATGCCTGACTGCAACATCAAGCGTAAAAATAACACCGCCGTCTGGTCGCTCCGACACGCACAGACGGCGGCTCGCGCAACCCAATCGGATTGCGCTGATGTTGATTTCCTAAGAGTCACAGTATCTACCCAATTTGGTCATAATCAATGGCTGAAAGCAAACTTCCTTGGATTCTTTGTAAATTATTTTTAAGAGTGTAAGTCATTGCTTTTGAAATACTTACAATAAAACTACCAGATAACTCCTCAAATTGCCGACCTGGTAAGAGGTCCTTGGAAATGGCAAATCCCAAATGCCGATTTTGAGTTTATTTAGCGCGAGTGCATTTCAAAACCACCACTTTTACCCAAATAAAAGGGCGCAAGCCGTTTGGTCAAAAGGCCGCATTCTCAAAGAGTTCAAGAAATTGCCAATGGTGGCTGGAAAATTAATTGGGCGTTTGTTCGCTCGCAGGCAGCACGGAACTGGGCACGGGCATTCGGTCTTTGGAAACTGGCGCATTCTTGATTGGCACAACTTGCGCCTCGGCGGTTTCCAATTCGGGCGAATCAAAAAGTCGTAAACGCATATTGCGCGCGCGCTGAAGAACTGCGGCTTCATCGCTATCGGTTGGAATCATGGTGAAATGCCACTTCACACGACTGGTGAATTTGGCGGGAATAACTTCAGCCACAAGATCCGCGCCAATAAAATCCCAGGCGGGTTCATCGGCGTCGCCAAATCCAGAAATCGGTTCAAAACCATCACGGCGCAGGCGCACATCGTAACGGCCGTAATAGGTGAACTCAATGGAGCATGGCGTCCGTCCAACTTCGCGGTCGTTCAACCACACCAATGCGCCCTCGGGGTCACTGGTGATTTCAATGGTGCGGCGGACACAAGCGCCCATGAAACCAAACAGAAGAATGCAAATCAGCAATCTCATGCGAACACTGTAGCGAATTCTGCCGCTAGCATCCACACCATGCCCCTCCTAGAAGCCAACGCATTGCAGAAGACCTATGGTCACCGCCGCGTCGTGGATCAAGTCACATTTCATGTCAGCGAAGGTGAAATTGTTGGGCTGCTTGGTCGAAATGGCGCTGGAAAAACCACCAGTTTCCGCATGGCCATGGGCATGATCACGCCTGAAAGCGGGCAAGTGAGCTTTCGGGGCGAAGATGTGACCTATTTACCCATGTGGCGCCACGCCAAATTGGGCATGGGCTACCTCAGCCAAGAGCCAAGCGTATTTCAACGGCTCAGCGTGGAGGAAAATTTACTGGCCATATTGGAAACCATACCCCAACTGTCATCCAAGGACCGTGGGACACGCTGCGACGCGTTGCTAGATCAATTTGGTTTGCAAATCAAACGCAAGGATCAGGCGCGCACATGTTCTGGTGGCGAGCGTCGTCGCTTAGAAATTGCGCGCGCGTTGGTGACGCAACCTGCGCTCATTCTGCTGGATGAGCCTTTCGCCGCCGTCGATCCACACACTGTGGAGGAGTTGCAAACAGAAGTTCGTAAACTTGCCAAAACTGGAATCGCAATTTTGGTGACGGACCACAATGTGCAACAAACGCTGCGCATTTGCGACCGCGCCTACATCATTCACGAAGGCAAGAATCTGCGCGAAGGCGATCCCAAGAGCATCATCAATGATCCAATGGTGCGCGAGGCCTATTTGGCCGGCACCTTCCGTGGCAATGAATTTGATTAAATTGCGGCTGAATTAATGACGAATGGGCTTGGCAATGGCCTCAATGGCCACCTTTGAAACCAGCGTGGGCGTGGCTTCAAGCACGCGAAAGCGCGCGCCATGGCTTTCAAAAACCACCCCGGTTTCGGGAACGCGCCCCAGCACGCTCAACACAAATCCCGCGATGGTGTCAAAGCCCTCGTCCCCTGAAATATTCAAATTCACTTTGGCGTTCACCTGTGCAATGGAGCAACGCCCATCGGCTTCAATGCGGCCAACCGCCAATTCACGAATCGCCGGATCAAGATCGCTTAGCGGCTCGTGCTCGTCGCGGATTTCACCCACGATCTCCTCCAACACATCCTCAATGGTCACCAACCCTGCGGTGCCGCCATACTCATCCACCACCAACGCCATGTGCACTTTGCCGCGTTGAAAATCCTTGAGCAAGTCGCGCACGCGTTTGGTTTCTGGAACACGAATCGGTTGGCGCAGCAAGGGTCGCAGACAAAAGTCGGGCGCGGTGGCCCCAAGCCATCGCACCAAATCCTTCACATACAACACGCCCACCACATGATCCAAACTCCCCTCATAAATGGGAATGCGGCTGTGGCCATCCTCGTGGATCACGGAGCGAATTTGCGCCAAATCATCGGTGTATTCAATACCTTCCACCCCGGTGCGTGGCGTCATGATGCTGCCCACCATGGTCTGGCTGAGCTCCACCACATTTGACATGATGGCCGCGCTGGCGGAATCAATTCCGCCTAGGCGCTTGGTGTCTTGAATGCTTTCAAGCAAGTCCGCGCCCGATTCGTTGACTGGAGTTTTTGCCCCCACAAGTCGACGCACGCCTTCGTCCATAATTTCCGCCACGGTCACAAGCGGTCGCAAAACAAAATCAATCACGCGCAGCAATGGTAAGGTGTTCACTATTAAGCCAACCGCCGCGTAGCGCGCCAATGCCGCGCTGATCACGCTTGTGAACAGCCAAATGCAACTGGCCGCAATCACAAATGCGATACTTAAACTTTGCCAGGTCAAGCGGCCCTCATTGTCGCCCAAACCAACAATAGCAATCAACAACAAGGCGAAGAAACCTACGCGACCAATAGCGCGCAAGAAAGCCACGGCGTGATCAACTTGGCTCTTGCGCTTGAAGATCCAGTGCTCTGTGGCCACGCGCCCGCCACGCTCCAAGCGCCGCTGCAACGCGCTGTCACTCACCTGCACAATCGCCAAGTTAATGGCGGAAAGAAGCATGGTCACCAGCAAATCCACGACAGTGGTTAGCAACACCCAGGTCATGGATTCACCTCGCCAAAAATTTCGGCAAGACCAATCGCGCGCAGTAGCCGATTTTCCTCGCCATGCATGGCGGCAAAATCAGCGGGCGTCTGATCATCCATGCCACCGGCGTGCAGCATTGCGTGCAAGCAATACAGCAGCAATTCTTCACGCAGTTCGTGATTGAATTCCTTGGCGCGTCGAGCGGCCTCATCCACGCACACGGCAACATCAGCCTGGTCGCCGTCGTTGAATGTCAGCACGTCGGTGGTGGACGGATCATTCATGTGGCGCATATGCAACTGACTCATGGTTTGATCATTGACGCATTGCACGGTGAATCGTTTCAGTTGTGGCGCGCCCGCCTGTTGCAGCGCGCGCAATTTTTCAACCAGCCATCCCGCCACTTGCTCGCTGACAAGTCCGCCATGAAGAACGGTGATCTGGTGACCGTCAAGCAAAGAATCGGCGCGATGGTTGATCATTGAACGCGCATCGTACGCCAACACAACACCCGTCAATGTCCGCCCGCGGTGACATACACAGGCACATATTGTGGCTTCACGCGCGCCTCAAATTCACCGCGAAACTTGTTCACAATGGTGCGAACGGCCCAATTGTTTCCGTCGGCCAATCCGCAAATAGTTGTGCCAGGAGTCAAGCCCATGCTGCCAGCCACTTCAAGCAACAAATCAAGGTCGCCACTTGTGGCATCCCCGCGCTCAATGCGCTCCAAGCTTTTGAGCATCCATCCACTGCCTTCACGACATGGCGTGCATTGACCGCAGGATTCATTCTTAAAAAAGCGCGCTATGTTTCTGGCTACGGCCACCATGTCGGTGTCCTCATCGAACACGGTTGGACACGCTGTGCCGAGTCCAAGCACATCGCAATTACGGCCAATATCAAAGTCAAGCGCGGCGTCAAATTGATCGGTGCCAAGAACGCCCATGCTCACGCCGCCAGGAATTGCACCCTTGAATTTTTTGCCGCCGCGCATGCCGCCGCAATATTGATCCACCAAAGTGCGCAGCGAAATACCAAGTGGCATTTCATACACGCCCGGCTTATTGACATGGCCGCTCACGCCCATCAACTTGGAGCCGTAACTTGGCATGCCGCCAGGAAATTTACTTTCCACGCCAATGCCCTTCCACCAAGCCGCGCCATGCTCCAACACTGGAACGGCCGCGGCCAATGTTTCAACATTGTTCACAATGGTTGGCCGACCAAACAGCCCTTTCACCGCTGGAAACGGTGGCTTGATGCGCGGCCATCCGCGCTTGCCTTCAATGGCCTCCAGCAAACCGGTTTCCTCGCCGCAAATGTAGGCGCCAGCGCTGCGATGCATGAAACAATCAACGGCGAGCTTTTGCTTGCCGCGCATAAGTCCTTGCTTGCCAAAAATTCCGCCAGCGTACGCCTCTTGAATAGCGCGCTCCATCACGCGCGCCTGGTGGTGGTACTCGCCGCGGATAAAAAAGTACGCGGTGTCAAGTTGGCACGCCCAGCACGCGATGGCGATTCCCTCCAGCACAAGGTGCGGATCAAAATCGACCAGCAAGCGATCCTTGAATGTTCCAGGCTCGGCCTCGTCGCAGTTCACCGCCAAGTAGCGGCGGCCGCCATCCATGGGCGCCAAAAAACTCCACTTCAAGCCAGCGGGAAAGCCCGCGCCGCCACGGCCGCGAATGACCGCGTCCTTGACCACGTTGATCACCTCGGGTGGCTGCATATCCAAGGCTTTTTCCAAGGCTTTGTAGCCGCCAGTGGCGATGGATTGCTCCCATGAAATGGTGCTGCGAGTCTTGGGATCAGCCCAGGGAGAGGTTGGAATGCGCTTGGTGAGAATGGGTTGGTTTAGGGACATATTTTACCTATGGATTCATGAATGCGTTACGCGGTTTGACTTGCATGCGAATCGCTTGAGCCCGCGCCTGCGTGCGATTGTTCTTTCCAAATAATTTCATCCACCACCGTGCGCCGCAGGGTGACTTGGTCGTGCTGCTGGCTTTGGGTGGCGCGCGAAACTTCCACCACCGTGTCGCGTTGTACGGGCGTGCGAATTGCCTTCACCACAATTCCAACCGCCTGCCCCAAACTTCGCATCACACCAATCTTGCCGTTCATGCGTGGTCACTTCCAGAAGATTTTTGCGCGGCGTCGATCAATCGGTCCACGCCTTCAATGGTCAAGTTCTCGTACAACTTGTCATTGAACAAGGCCACGGGCGCGGTGTCGCAACTGCCAAGGCATTCCATGGCCAACAATGTGAACTTGCCATCATCGCTGGTTTCATGCAGCTCCAAATTCAGGCGCTTGCGCACATGGTCCAAAATGGCGCAATGGCCGCACACTTCACAGGCGATGCTTTGGCAAATACCAATCACGCACTCGCCCATCTTTTCCGTGGTGTATTCCTCGTAGAAGGTCACGGTGTCCAGCACATCCGCGGGCTTGATCGACAAGAATTGGGCAATCTCGATCATGGCCTGATACGGCACCTGGCGGTATGCGTGTTGCACCTCATGCAGAATGGGCATCAGCGCGCCATGCTTGGTGGCGTAGCGTGGCAGGATGTCCTTTTCCCACGCCGCCTTCATGGCCGCCGTCACATAAGGTTCGGCACGTCGCTCTATTTTTTGTGTCGATGATGCTTTGGCAATCCATGCCATAGTTCTGCTCCTGAAATAATTTAACGATCAAGTTCGGCTGCAATAATGTTTAAACTTCCAATGACGGCCACGGCGTCAGCAAGTTGATGGCCCTCCAACAACTTGGCGATACTTTGATAATTCACAAAACAGGGCGGCCGACAGCGCGCGCGCCATGGATATTTTCCGCCGCCCCCCACCACAAAGAAGCCAAGTTCGCCATTGGGGCTTTCAACGCAGGAATAACTTTCGCCAAGTGGAACATCCCAGCCGCGGTTGTGCATGACCAATTCAAACAACTGAATTGTGCCTTCAATGCTGCCGTATACATCGCCTTTTTCTGGAATGACGGTCTTGGAATCGGCGCCCACATTAATGGAGCCTCCGGGAATCTTGTCGATCAGTTGATCGATAATGGCAATGCTTTGCTTCATCTCCTCCATACGCACCAGATAGCGCGAGAAACAATCGCCGGCGCTCGCGACAGCCACATTAAATTTGACGGCCTCGGCACCTTGGCCGTCCCAATTATTTTCAAAGCACAAGTACGGTTCGTTCTTGCGCACATCGCGGCGCACACCGCTGGCGCGCGCCACTGGACCCGTCAAACTCCATGCAATGGCGTCCTGCATTGAAATGGCGCCAACGCCCTCCAAACGATCGCGAAAAATGCGGTTGCGATTCAGCAGCGACTCCAAGTCCGTGAGCGACTTGGCCATGCGCACATGGATGAAATTTTTCACCATGCGCTTGAAGACTTCGTCATCGGGCAAATCACGCCATGCTCCGCCCACGCGCGTCCAATCGGGGTGGTAACGCTGACCGCTGACATATTCAACAATATCGTAGATAAATTCGCGCTCGTTGAACCCGTACAAGAAACCGGTGAACGCGCCCAAGTCCAGCGCCGCCGCGCCCGCGCACAGCAAATGGCTTTGCAAGCGGCCCATTTCCGCCATGATGGTGCGGATCACTTTGCAGCGCGGATTCACATCAATACCCAACAACTTCTCCACGGAATTGTGCCACGCAATGTCATTCACAATGGGACTGGAGTAATCCATGCGGCTGACGGTGCACACATATTGATTCCAATCATGGTGCTCACCCAACTTCTCAAACCCCGAATGTAAATATCCAATGTGCGGCGTCACGCGCGCGATGCGCTCGCCATCCAATTCCAACACAATGCGCAATGTGGTGTGCGTGGCGGGATGCGCGGGACCAAAATTCAATATCCATCGATCGGGCGACTGGACATGGTCTTTCAGGTAGTCCGTATTTTCGACATCAAGTCCGTAGGTTTCGTCGGGCGACAGGGTGTAAGGCATGGAAAGTCGAGTATAGACAGGAATTTCAAGTTGGAATTAGGCTCGAAACAAAGCGCCCATTTTTTTGCCGATCAAGCTGCTGGCGCCCAGTAATGTGATGGCCAGCAACGCCATACCCCACACACCCATGGCGCTTGCGATCAATTCACCGTCGCCTAAACGGTCATATAAGGTGTAAATAGCCTTGGTCATTGGATAGTCCCCTTCGCGCTGGGCCAGCAACAGACTGTCGCTTACTTCAAGCATGGAGAAGCTGAAGGCCAGCAACGCTCCGGCCACCACATTGGCGGCGATCAAGGGCGCGACAATTTTTCGCATGGTGCGAAAAGCTCCCGCTCCCAAACCATGCGCAGCCTCCTCCAACGACAAACTGGTTTGCTGCAAGCCTGCCACGGCACTGCGCGCCACATACGGCATGCGTCGTATGGCGTAGGCAACAACCAACAGTGGAAATGGATTTGGATTGGCGCCCACAATATCCACCACGGATTTGAGCGGCGCGTTGCGCAACCAATCGCCCCAAGTTTGTGGAATCACGCTTGTGACACCCTCCAACATGCGCGGCATGACGCCGGCAAATGGCCACTCCAAACTCATGGCGATAAAGCCAAACGCCATCACCAATCCAGGAATTGCAAGCGGCAACATGATCATCACATCAATCAGGCCACGGCCGCGAATGGTCCCGCGCACAATCAAGCGCGCCGCGATCATGCCCACCGCAAGCGCCGCCACCGTTGCGCAAAGCGACAAGATCAAACTATTTCGAATGCTTGAAACCGCTAGCGGATGGCTCATAGCCAAGGTCCAACCCTCTAGCGTGAACGACGCCGGAAGTATTGTTGCCTGCCACTGCCCTGGCAGGGTAAGGCTTGCCAGCGCCGTGCTCATGTGTGGCAGCGCAGCCACGCACACCACGGCGCCCACAAAAAACCAGCACAGGATAGTGCCACGCAATCCAATTCTTTTTTCTTGACGCGCATGGTTGGCCTTGGACTGCATGGCGTGCGATTTTCCACCCACCACTATTTTTCCCGCGACATACAAAGATATCGCGATCGCCAACATGACCGCGACCAACGCGTATGGTCGGCGGTTGGATTGCATGTCCTTCAAGCCATCAAAAATTTGCACGCTGGTGACATTGCGATATTCAAACATCAACGGTGTTCCAAGTTCCGTGAAACTCCAGATGAACACAATCACAGCGCCAGCGAACACCCCAGGTGTGACCAAGGGCATGGTGATGCGACGAAACCGCGTCCAGGCGCCCGCGCCCAGATTGCGCGCGGCTTCCTCCAACGCGGGGTCCACATTGGCTAGCGCGGCGCTCAAATTTAAATAGACAATGGGATACAGCGCCAATATTTCAAGCGACACAATCGCCCAAAAACCGCCGCGACCGGTGAAATCAATACCCTGCTCAAGCACGCCCAATGTGCGCAACACGGCGTTCAACGCCCCCTCGCGCCCCAACAAATGGCGCAAGCCAATCGCGCCCACAAAGGGCGGCAATATCAAGGGCAACAACAGCAACGCCGTCAACAATCCTTTGCCTGCAAATTGAAACCGCGCCGTCACCAACGCCAACGGCGTGGCCAAACACAGCGTTCCCACGGTCACGCACAACGCAATCCCAAGCGCGTTGAATAAGCCGGCGCGCGTGGTTGGATCACGCAGCACATCCCCGACATGCCACAGGGTCCATGATGATCCATCCAGCGTTAGGAACGCTCCGCGCAAGACCAACCACAACGGCCATAGCAGGCAACTTGCAAAAATTGCCAACAAGAAAAATAATTGAGCGCGTTGTCGGCCTTGTCCAGTCACGCGCTCAGTGTATGTCCAATCGTGCTGAACTAAGGGTGATTTCGATATTGTCAACGGTCCAAGCGCTGGCAGCATGCTGGCTCCAGACAGGTCACGGCAAACACGACAACACCGTGCTTGTTCATCTGTCGTACTATTTTTTCCTGGGGTCACTTTCAGCCGCGTACAATTCAGAACATGCCTGGCGAATGCTGCAACCTCGCCATTCTGAAAAAATGCACAACTCATTTGTGGTCAACAGGCGCAAATTATTTTCCGTGACTACATTTAACACATGAAACCCCTTGTCATTGTCACCGAACCGTTCGCCAACCAGCCCACGCAATGGCTGGCCAATGAATGCGAGGTGGTTCAAGCGGCTCCTGGACAGGCTCAATTTATCGCCGCCGCGCCACGCGCCCAAGGACTTGCCATTCGAACCGCCACGCGCGTTGATGAACAACTTTTGTCACAACTGCCACAACTGAAAGTGATCGCACGCGCGGGCGTGGGCGTTGACCACATTGATCTTGGGGCATGCAAGGCGCGCGGCGTCCATGTGGTGCATACGCCGGACGCCAACACACAGGCCGTGGTTGAATATGTTCTCGCGCTTGTTTTTGACGCCATCCGTCCGCGTGTATTTATTTCCTCGCCAATGGACGCGCCACAGTGGGAGAGCCTGCGTGAGGAATTGACCGCCAAGCGTCAACTCAGTGAAATGACATTCGGCATTCTTGGCATGGGGCGAATTGGCAAAAGATTGGCGCTGGCGCTGAACGCGATCGGTTGCCAAGTTCTGTTTCATGACCTGTTGGACATTGAGCCGCGCGCGCGTCACGGCGCCGCTTCGGTTTCGGCGCCAGAATTATTCAAGCAAGCCGACATTCTTTCCATTCATGTTGATGGCCGCGACAGCAACTTTCATTGGGTCAATGCGAATGTGATCCAGGCCATGAAACCGGACGTGACACTCATTAACACCAGCCGTGGACGAGTGATTGATCACCACGCTTTGGCAAAATTTTTAAGCATCAACACCGCGGCACAAGCACTGCTGGACGTGCATGAATCAGAGCCATTTCAATCAGATTGCCCCATGCTTGGCATATCCAACGCGCATCTTGCGCCGCATTTGGCCAGCCGCAGCGAAACCGCCGTGCGCAACATGAGTTGGGTGGTGCGCGATCTTGTTGCCGTGTTGCAAGGACGCCCCGCGCAATTTCAAGTTTGATTGGCGCGCACGCGTATTGGAGGAACAACTTATAATGCCCATTTGTCCAACTGCGCAATGCAAATAGGTCGCTCCCTATGATGTTGCCTCCCGCAGTCTTGCCCTGCAAATGACCGCACCAACCTAGAAAACACCATGAAGTCAGCCATTCAACATATTCACGCCCGCCAAATTCTGGACTCGCGGGGTTTCCCCACCGTGGAATGTCAACTCACCCTTGCCGATGGAACTCAAGGCAACGCCGCAGTCCCTTCCGGCGCCAGCACTGGCGAAAATGAGGCGGTTGAACTTCGTGACGGCGACAAGAAAAAATACCGGGGCAAAGGCGTGACCAAGGCCGTGGATCATGTCAATACAAAAATCGCGGCCGCACTCAAGGGACTGAACGCACTTGATCAATCCACCATTGATCGTCTCATGATTGATCTGGACGGCACGCCCAACAAAGCCGCCTTGGGCGCCAACGCCATGCTTGCAGTCAGTCTTGCGAATGCCCACGCCGCGGCGGCGCATTCCCATCAACCGCTCTACAAATATCTTGGGGGCGATGGGGCCAACACCTTGCCCGCGCCCATGCTGAACATTCTCAATGGCGGAAAACACGCGGACAACACTGTGGATTTTCAAGAATTCATGATCCAGCCTGTGGGCTTTGACAGCTTCCAAGAAGCCCTGCGCGCGGGCGTGGAGATTTACCACACGCTTAAAGATGTGCTGCATGAGAAGCATCTTTCAACGGCGGTTGGAGATGAGGGCGGCTTCGCGCCAAATCTCAAGCGCAATGAGGACGCGTGCGACCTGATCGCCACGGCGGTTGAACGATCCGGTTACAAACTAGACAGCCACATCATGATTTGTCTTGATCCTGCCACCAGCGAGCTGGTGAACGAGGCGAAGAAAGAAAATAAAACCGGCTACAAGTTTTTCAAGAGCAATTCCAACCACATCGCCAGCAGTCAGGAGATGATCGACCTATGGAGCGATTGGCGCAAGCGTTGGCCCATTCGATCCATCGAGGACGGTCTTGGCGAGGATGACTGGAGCGGCTGGCAATCTCTGACCACGCGCTTGGGAAAGACAACGCAACTTGTGGGTGACGATTTGTTCGTCACCAATCCCAAGTTTTTAGCGCGCGGCATTCACGAGCGCTGCGCCAACGCGATCCTGGTCAAAGTGAACCAAATTGGCACGCTCACGGAGACACTGGAGGCCGTGGCCATGGCGCAAAAGTCCTCTTTCAATGTCATTCTCAGCCATCGCTCCGGCGAAACAGAGGACCACACCATTGCCGATTTGGCGGTCGCCACCAATTGCGGCCAAATTAAAACCGGTGCGCCTTGCCGCAGCGATCGCACCGCCAAATACAATCGATTGCTGCGTATCGCCGAGGAACTTGGCGCGCACGCGCGCTTTGCAGGACGCTCACTTCACACAATGTGATCCATTATCCATATGAAACTCCTGCCCCACTTCCCCAAACACATTCATGTTTATGAATGTCGAATCAGTCCCCGCTCATACTGAAATTATCGCACACCAACATGTGAAAAAGAATGTCCACGCCAATCGACCCAATTGAACAGCAGGAACTGAAAAATATTCCATCGCAAGTCATAACCAAATTGCTCATGGTTTCACGACGCTTATCCGAGTCCAGTGAACTGTCTGTGGTGCTTTCAACCGTCATTGACGCGCTGCGGGATTTGCTCAACGCTGAACGCGCCACCGTTTTTGAATTTGACGCAGATGCCAATCAACTTTTCACGCAAGTCGCGCATGGCATTTCCAATACCGGATCGAATGTCATCCGCATTCCCGCCGACCGCGGCATTGCCGGCGCCGCGGCGCAATCCAAGAAATTGATCCACATTCCAGACGCATATGCCGACCCGCGATTCAACCAATCCGTTGATCATTCCACTGGCTTTCGAACGCGCAACATGCTGGCCATTCCACTGATAGACCATGAAGGAGGATTAGTTGGGGTTGCGCAAGTGCTCAACAGTTCCAATGGTCCATTTAACGATCAAGATCAGGAGATTGCGCTTGGACTTTCAGCGCAAGCAGCGGTCGCCATTCGCCGCGGTCGACTCATGGAGGATCGAATGGAGCGTGAACGCATGGAGCGCGACCTGATGGCCGCGCGCTCCATTCAGCAAAGTTCATTTCCCCGGGCCTTGCCGCCCATGAACAACTGGCAAGTCGCGGCTTCCGGAATTCCCGCGGAGCAATGTGGTGGTGACGCCTTTGATGTCATTCCTCTGCTCAACAACACCATTGTGGAGCCGGACCACGACATTGACGAACTGGTTTTGTTGGTGGCGGACGCCACCGGGCACGGCATTGGTTCCGCGCTTTCCGCCATGCAAGTGCGGGGAATGTTACGCATTGGTCTGCGCTTCAAGCAAGATGTGCGCAGCATTGCCCAAGAGGCCAATCGCCAACTCTGCCAAGATTTGCCCATGGGGCGCTTTGTCACGGCGTGGTACGCGCGCGTTTCACTTCACAACGGCGTGGTTGAAAATTACGCGGCAGGACAAGGACCAATCATCCATTATCGAAGACGCGACAATGATTTTGTAATCCTGCCCACCGACAACGCTCCGCTTGGCGTGATGATCGACGAAGAAAGCGGCGACTCCACCGTGATCACCATGCATACCGGTGATATTTTAATCGCCTTGACCGACGGCTATTACGAATCCGAGGGAACCAATGGCCAGCAATATCAAGAGCAACCCGTTATGGATTTGGTACGCAAGCACCGCGATGAAAGCGCGGAATTTATTTTACGCGCCATCAATGATTCATTGATGGATTGGACGGCAGCGGCTCCCGCCGCCGATGATCGCACGGCGATTATTTTGAAGCGCCTTCTAAAATAAAACTCCAATAAAAATTATTTGGCGCGCAAGCGCAACACGCCATCACGCAGGTCATCTGGATTATCCAAGGCGTCCATGAAGGCGTGAACAAGTTTTTCAGATCCCGGCAATGTCCTCACCATGTCGGCCAAACTTGCGCGGCACTCCTGAAATTTGCAGGCGGTGAATAAGCGCACCATTGATTCCGTGGTGGCAATGCGCGCCGCAGGGTCATTCTCCATGCACACTTCATACAGATCAATTGGAATAGTTTGCCCCACCACCACCACGCGACCCAACGAGAGCAATGCTAAACCGCTCGCCTTTGCCAACTCCGCGGTACGGCCGTCAATTAAAATCACGGTACCAAATTGTTTGTTCGCGCTCTCCAAACGCGCCGCCAAATTTCCAGCGTCGCCGATCATGGTGTAATCATTCAGGTCTGGTGGCGCGCCACAATCACCAATGACCACCTTGCCCGTTGCCATTCCAAGTCGCAGCGACACCAGTGGCAAGCCTTGCCGATCCGGTCTTGTTCCAATTTCATTCACAACTTTTTGGCACGCCAAAGCGGCCTCCACGGCTAGGCGTCCCTGTTCTGGTTCCTGGCCGAAGGCGCTCCAGAAAGCAAGAATTCCGTCGCCTAAAAATTTATTGACATAGGCACGGCGATCGGTGAGTTCCTTCGTCATGGCTCCCATGTATAAATTTAAGGTGCTCACCACGGCGGGTCCGCCTAGCACTTCGCTGATGCTTGTGAAGCCCGCCAAGTCGCCAAATAAAATAGTTGCCTCGCGCTCGACGCCACCCATGGAGAGCGCGTTGGGATTTTTGGACAGCATCTCAACCAACTGTGGCGACACGCGGGCGCGAAACTGCCGTGTGACGCGCTGCTTTTCGCGCTGCGTAATCACCGCCACCGCCACGGTGGTCACAATCCACGCGCCAAACCCGCTCGTGACCGGCGCGGCCATTGGGCAAATCAATTCACCCCAATCAAAGCCAACAACTCCAAACAATCCAACATAGAGTGCCGCAACAAAAAACACCACGAACGCGCCTATTCCCGCGCCAAATCGCGATGCCGCCAAGGTGGATGAAAGACCAAGAACAAGAATGGCCAAGGGACAAAGCCACTGCGGGGCGTAGTGCAGCACCCGTTGATTCAGCACCATATCAGCCATCGCAATGTGCCCAAATACTCCGGGCGTGCGCGGACCAAAGATGGTGTTGATCATGTCGGCCATCACGCCCGTGGCGGTGAACCCCACAAATACCAATTTTCCACCAAGCCTCTGGCGCAGTTCACCATCGCCCTCCTCGACTTTGGTGCGATCCTCCTCAAATACCTTCTGGGCAATGACCCATTCACGCAATCCATCCACGGCTTTTTTAAGTTGCGGCTCCATATCCAAATCTTTGGAATGTTCCTCATAATCATTTTTCCAAATATCCAAAATTTCACTTTTCAAGCGCCCATCTTTGTAGGCGCCTTCAAACCATTGGGGAGTTTTTCCAAGCACCCCAGTTGCGATTTCAATTCCCAATTCTCGCAAGCGTGCCTCTTGCCTGGCAAGGGTTGCGCGCGCGCGCGCTTGCTCAATCAAGCGCCCAATGCTCACCGTGGCATTGCGGCCTGCTTGAGTCCCGTAGCCCGTGAGAAGTTGTGTTGGCCAATTCACCAACACCTTGCCATCGCGTATGGAAATAACCTTGTCGCCACTCATCAAACCATCCTGATTCAACTGCGTGGCGGCAACGCTTTGACCTTGGAACGCCAGGGCCGCCGCCAAACCAAATTGCGGTGCCAGACCATAATCAGTTGGAAAGTAAGGTGGAATTCTGCGTAATTTACCGTCAAATTTGTCGGGTTCCGCGTTCACCACCCCGGCGGCCTTGGCAACTTTGGCGATGAGAGGAATGGGCGGCAGATCTTGCGGAGTTCCCTTGGATAGGGCGTCGACCAAAAATTTATTTTCAATGGCTCTCCAACTTTCCCCACGCAACCACACCCGCTCCAGGATTTTTCTTTCTCCAAATTCACCCACATACTCGGCCTTGGTTGCGCCACCAAGCATCACAGCCACAAACTCATCCAGCGTACTGGGCAACTTGCCCTGTAATCGCAAGCGCTCAAGCGTGAGCCAAGCCGCCAAACCTTTCAGCGCCAATGGCCGCTCCAGAACTCTTGACTTAAAGGGATCAACCAACCCCGCCTCGGCGATAATTACTTTAATATCCCTATGTATGCCCGCGGCGACCGCGGTTGTGAATGCGTACAGTTGCTCCTGTCCCAAGGGTGTTTCCCAAACTGGGTCTAACACTTTTTCCTCGCGCACGGAAAGCGCCACAACGCACTGCGACTGCTCCATGGCGGCCGCTAAATCAGCGTCCCCATTGGCATTACCAGTTGTACCTTCCTCGGGCTCCATAAATAAAATGTCGTAGGCGATGGTCTTGGCGCCTGCGCGCGCTATTTCACGCGTGGCTTGTGCCAACAACTCGCGCTTCCACGGCCAACGACCAATCGTGTCTAGGCTGGCATCATCAATCGCCACCAATGCGATTTGCTCGCCGGGATCCTCAATTTCCCACCTTCCATAACGGAAACGTAAATCAAGCGTCCACTCTTCAAGCCACCGAAATATGTCAATGGCATTCAATACCAACACCATCGCCACAACGGCGCCACCAACCCATAACGCGATCGAGCGAATATTCTTCACTACGAGAGTCTATAACATTTCATTGAAAGAGCCCTCGGAGTTACTCAAAAGCAAAGACGCGTCGCTGTTGGTTCACAATCCTCGCCGTATCAAATGTCATCTCCATTGTCAGAGTTCCCCAGTGAGTTGTAATCTGCTTGGGCTTGAGCGTAATTATCTTGTATTGCGCTGCCGTTGGTAATGACATTCAACCTGGCTTGAATCGCATTGGCCTGAATGATCGCAGCCTCACTCATTCGCGCCGCCACAGCGCCCATGTAAACCTGTTGACCACGCGTACTCGCTGTACCGGCCGCTGCCAAAGCCGTGTTGACGGCAACCTGGGCTTGGGTCACATAGGCATTATGCTCCCCCACCAAAGCAGTCACAGCCTGCAAGGCTTGTGTGGCGGCGGCTGTGGTGTTCGCTCCCACAATTGTTGTAAAATCTTGAAGATATTTATCCGCGGTGGCTTGGCTGTTGGCAAATTGCTCCTGAAATGTCGTATTTGACGCGGACGCATTTGAATTTGCTTCAGATAAACGCGAGTTGTATGTTTGAGTCAAACCATTAATCTCACCATTGGCGGCAATAGCGCTGTTATGTGCGCTGTGAATCTCACCAAAGACTTGATCGGCTCTTGCTTGAACTGAAGTAGCTCCCGAATACAGGTCGTTTAAGCCTTGCAATCCATTTAAATCACTATCCAAACTATTTTGCCTTGCGCCATTAGCGAACAATTGGTCGAAGTTGCTCTTGAATAAATTCGAACTGATAAAATCTAAATCGCTCTGCGAACTCAAGGCCATGAGTGTCGCATCTTGAAATTGGCCTTGAGCATCCGCGTTGCCAAATCGATTTCGCATGGTGTCCACTGCGTTTGTCATGATTGCCAACTGATCATCAATAGCAGCTTTATTGGCACTGCCATCCTCAAGTTCTGCCATGGCCAAAGCAGAATTGTCCGTTGACACACCTGCCAATGCCACAATTGTATCCTTGGCAATTCCAGCTTCGTTCACATGTGGCCTGGCGTAATCACTGAAACTGTCATAAGCAAATTGGCTGTTGGCTTGATTGAAATTATCGATAATCTGCGCGGTCAATTCCCGTATGCCATCGGCACCATCGGGCGCGGGCGAACCATCCGGATTTGTTCTTGCCTTGGTGAGATAGGCGATCGAGTCCAAACGAATGCGCACCGCCTCCAAATACTTTTGCTCTTCGGCTTGGAACAATGCCCGAGTGCCACGGTTGCTTGCATTGTTGAAATTGTCACGAGCGATTTGCGCCGCGACTAAACCCTGCGCAACATTGATGGACGCGGAAGCCACCACGCCAGCCAGCTTGGCGTAGGCCTGTTGCGATAGGGCGCTTGTGGAAGTACCGATTAAACTTTCCAAGTTGCTAAGAAACCTGGTCATCTTGGCAAACTCACTTCTGAACAAGTTGGTGTAGCCAACGGATAAATCACTTCCAGTTTGCAACCCATTCAGGGCGATTTGAGCGTTGATGAGATTGTTGTGGGAAACATTCACAAGCCCAAATGCCGTCTGCACGGACGCATTGAGATTTTCGGCAATATTTCGATTGTCCAGCGCGCTTTGGCTGAGCGACAAAAGACTATTTGTCGCGCCGTTCAACTTTGCTCCGTCTTGGAAAGCCAACTCTGAAATGACGGCACTAGAGTTATCTGCATTAAAATAGGCGCCGGCATCAAAGCTGATCGAGTTCAATTTGTTATCCGATTCCGCAAGACCCTGGAGAGTTTGATATTTTATATTCTCCAACAATGCCCGTACGCCACTCCTTGAAGTGAACCCATAGTTGTAGCCGCCATCTTGCACAATAATGCTTGATCCATTCCACAAGGTGTTCAACGCCAGCAATGACTCCGTCCATTGACCACTTTCATACGCCGCAAAATTTTGGTTGAAACTCTGCAAATCACGGTCGCTTTGACGTCTGTTGCTTTGCGCGTCGGCATTTAATAATGAAATGCCAAGATTGTTTGACTCCGCATCGGCCTGAAACAGCGAATAACCGCCCCCGCTGTCGCCTGTGTCACCACCCGTATCAGAGGCCAACACAAGCGCCGTATCAATTGCATTTTGATTGGCCTCACCCGCTTGAGTCTGCTGAATTTGCTGGATATTTGAGCTTGGATTTGCGCCCGCTATGCCTTGGGCAACTTGCTGCTGAACATCGGACTGGCTCACCAGGGTTCCTACAATGGGGGGCGGACCAATGGTGCTTACCCAGGCATTCTGCACGGGGTCTTGCTTGCCAACTTCGGAAGATGTTTTACCTTGACCAGAAACGAAGTACGACATGTTTGCGGCGATGTATTTCACCTCGATCGCATTGATTGTGTTGGTGTTGGCTCCCGCAACATCAACGCCTTTGAGAGGACCGGAGGCCAGCGCAAAACCTGTTCCACGAACTGCCAGAGTGGTTTGTGGTGTGACCACGTTGAAATCATTGGAGAAACCCACATGGTCAACTTTAAAATCCGCGCGCCCACTTTTGACCGTTGCCAAAGTGCGCAGAGTTTGGCCATCCTGCACCATTTCTGGCAATTGGAATGTAGTTCCAGCATCCACCAAAATGGTTGCATTCTTTCCAACACGCAAAGTAGAGCGACTCTTCAACCCGGTCCTAATTTCAGCGCCCGCGTCAAGCAGATCGTTCACTTTCGCTTCTGTCCAAGGCGAGGATTCACTTGTTCTCCAACGAACTTTGCCTTGCACATCCATAAAGATGGCTTGCAATGCGACCACATCGGCGCCATTTGCGTCTTGAACCTCCTCGGCTGGCACGCTTTGCGTCATGTCATCCGCCCAGGCGTGCTGTGCAACAGACGCTACGGCAATAGACATGGCTAGTGTGAGTGTTCCGCCCGCAAGATTGATGGTATTTGTTGTTTTCATATCAATCACGCTTTCCTCTATTGTTGACCTACGCACTTCAACCTGATTTAGAACTTTCATTGGCACTTAAATTCAATCTATATTCATTTACTATCTAATTTAATTCATGCAATGCAAGTCATATAACAATCAAAAATACCCCTTGAATGAACCGAATTGAGCCGCTCATGGGCAAAGGTGGCGTTTTTGGGGTAGCCGAGTTGATGGGTTCTGGAAAATCATTTATCGGGTTTGATGGCGCATTGGGTTGATTGGCGGGCTCAAATGCTGGGGGCACAACCAGCGGCTCTTCCAATGGCCCAGCGGCGGGCATTGTTCCCTCTTGAATTGCGGCTTCATTGGCGGGCGTCACGGCGGACTGCCCCGCGGTTTGATCAAGTTGCAGTTCGCCCACCTTCAACGAGGTCCGAGAGGCGATGCGCTCAAGACGATTCATGTAGTCGATAAATTCCGCGCCAGTCAGCGATTGATTGTCGGTGCGCATTGGAAGAATTTCCATGTAGATCAACTCCTTCAACGCATAGCGATCTATGGGCCCGAAGATCCTCATGGTGAAGCCGCCTTGAATTTTCATGATGCGGCAACCAGCCCCCGCCATCCAACCAAGATCCGCGCTCGCGTTGGCTTGTTGATCAAATGAACTTGAAAGCCATTTACGGCGCACGCCCTCCGCAACGCGGTCTTGATAATCCTTGGAGGGATCCGTTCCATCCGCAAGTATGAGCAAGCCATGCAACGCGTCGTTGTTGGTCACCGCGGACATGTCCTCAAGCGCGTCAAGAAATTCAATTTCTTGCTGTGGCCCGGCGAACTGGTCCACCGCTGACGATTTCATCATGTAGGGCTGGCATGCGCAAAGCAACAACACGCAGCCCAAAAATGGCAGGGAACTAAAACGCATAGGTCATCCCCACATAAAAAAATTGGCGAATTGCCCCTTGATTATTGTAAAAAACGCTGCTGTTTGGAATAAAAACACCGTAGCGAATATTGAAATTAATGTCGCTCGAAATGCGCCAATCTAGAGTGGTGTCAATTTCACCGCCAATAAGATTGGAACCGCCAGGGCGGGTGAGAATATTGATGGGCGCTTGATTGTCGATCTTGGTGAACAAGTAGCCAGTCATGCCTAAGCGCAAATCGCGGGTCCACGATACGGATGGCAACAGATTGGTGCTCAGCCCCACCGATGGACAGAGTAAATTCGCCGGATCCGGCGCCAAAGCGAACCCAGTATTGATATACCCAAGCGAGTTGAATGAACGATCGACATTGTTCGGAGCGATGCCACCAAAGGTTGTGCCGCTATCCAAGCGATTCTTGTCGCCACTTCCTGCAAGCACCGAAAGATCAAATCGCGTGTCGCCCTCGTCGCGCAGCAAATAGGTCAACCCAGCAATTCCGGCGGCGGCGCTGATGTCGGTTTCCACTTGCGGTTGTGAAAGGCTTGGGCTACTCGGATTAAGCGAGTCGCTCAATGTGGAGCCAAATTCATAGGCAAATTCCCCGCGATACACCAAATTGGGTCCCAAACTTCCAATGCTACCGCCCCCCGCATAGCCGCTGTTGTAATTGAATGTGGTTGGAATTGGAAACGCGTTTGAGCCAAGATTATTTTGTTGCCCGCCGTTCTGATCCGTTTGCCAAAGCGCGTATACATAGGGCTTGTGCGCTGCGAACCCCCGCCAATCAATTTTCATGCCGGAATAAATCCGCGAGGTATTTGTGTCAAAGCCTGGCCGCGAAGTATCCCAATCAACGGTGTCCTCACCCGCGGTTTGAGCGAACATTCCCTCAATGCCAAGATCGCCCAGCGTTAATTCAGTCTTGATCGCGTACATATAATTGCTCAAGACCAAGCCTTGTCCCCAAATCACATAGTTGCGCCCACCTTGCACCACAATGTTGAACTGCTTTGATTCGGCGGCGGTGGCGTGGGTAAAACCACCAAGATCAAATGTGCCCCAATAAATTTCACCGATTGGATTCTGCCACCCGCGCTCTTTGGCATCCGGCGCTAAATAGCGGCTGCCGTTGGTGTCCCATTCGTTGTACAAAAATCGCAATCGACCAAAGAAACGCAGACCACCGTCAAGTTCAGCGCGCAGAAATAGCCGCACATCCGGGGTAGTCAAATATTGGCTTTGACTTTGTGAATTTTGAATCATGTTGTAGGCGTAGCGAAATGTTCCGCCCGCATCCAACATCAATCGGTCGGCGATTGGAGTTTCCTTGAAGTAGTCCTGGCGATATTGCGCATCCTCCGAATTCAGTTGACGCTGAAGATTATTGGCGAGCGCGTTCACATTTTGCGCGTAGGCTTGCTGAACCAAGCCTAAGAGCGCGCCAATGATCAGGACCACAACTCCTCTTGCCATCAACCCATAATAACCGTAATCATATTGAACACAGGACCGCGCCGAACCGTGCGCACGACCAAAAGCCGAAATTATGTATTCTTCAAATAAATTCATATTTGCTGCTACCATTTTGCAATGCGATTGCTCATCATCGGAACTGGAAACGCATTTTCCGCGCGGCGATTTGGATGCTCCGCCATCATCCAAGGTCCCACTGGCCAAATCATGATTGATTGTCCAGACTCATATCCAATGGCGCTACGCCAGGCCCAGGAAAAGTCGGGTTGGAAGATTGATCAACTTGCCATCACTGATGTCATTGTGACTCATCTGCATGGCGACCACTGCAACGGACTTGAAAGCCTTGGTTTTTTGCGTTGGTTGCACCACCGCGAAACTGGCGCGTCGCTTCCCAAACTTCATCTCTGGAAGCCGGTTGCGGATCGACTTTGGGAGCGGCTTGCTCCAGCCATGGATCAATCGGGGGCGGCCAAATTGAGCGATTATTTTGAAATTCACTTTCTCAATCAAGAACGCGAAAGCCTGATTGGGGGTATGAAAGTTTCTTGCCGCGGCACGCAACACCCAATTCCAACCAGCGCGCTGAAATTCAAGGCGGATGGAAAGGTGATTGCGTGGAGTTCGGACACTCCATTTGATCCCTCATTGATTGATTGGTTAGCCAAGGACGCGGACTTGATCATTCACGAGACCAGTCCACCCCCCACCCACACGCCGGTTGAGTTGCTCAACTCACTTGCGCCAAAAATCCGTTTGAAGATGCGCCTGATGCATATGAACGATGAATTTGATCCAGCGTCTACGACCATTCCTTGCCTTCAAGAAGGCGAAGTAATTTCAATATAATCGCAGGCGAGTGGATCCCATGCCATGTGGGCGCGGGACAAATTCAGAATGTATGGATAAGACGGACGCTTTGCCTTAACGCTGATCAACAGCGACATAGGGCTGCTGATGCGGACCAATGTACGCCGCGTTTGGGCGGATCAAGCGGTTTCCATCGAGTTGTTCAATGCAATGTCCTGCCCAGCCAGCAATGCGGCTCATGGCGAACATGCATGTGAATAAATCCAGGTCAATGCCAATGGAGTGGTATGTGGTCGCGGAATAAAAATCCACATTGGGGTAGATGCCCTTGGCTGCAACTTCCTTGGCCATGATCTCCTCAATGCGGCGGCTCATTTCAAACAAATTTAGATTGCCCGTATCGGCGGCAACTTGCTTGGAGAATGTTTTCAAATAGGTGGCGCGCGGATCAATTGCCTTGTACACGCGGTGGCCAAATCCCATAATGCGGTCTCTTTTACGCAGTTTTTCAGCGATATAGGCGTCTACATTTTCAATGCTTCCAATTTCATTCAACATGATCATCACTTCCTCATTGGCGCCGCCGTGCAGCGGGCCCTTGAGCGTGCCGATGGCAGTCACCATGGCGGAATACATGTCGCTGAGCGTTGAAATGGTCACGCGCGCCGCGAAGGTGCTGGCGTTCAGACCGTGGTCCGCGTGCAAAATCAAGCACACATCAAGCGCCCTGGCCATGGACTCGGTGGGCTTGGAGCCGTTGAGCATGTACAAGAAATTTTGCGCCATGGTCAGCGACGTGTCTGCTTCCACAATGGGCTTGCCTTTTCTATGGCGATCAAATGCCGCGATCAGCGCAGGAGTTTTGGCCAGCAAGCGAATGGCTTTGTGATTGTTGGCTTCGACGCTGTCGTTGTCCACTTCGCTGTCGAACAAGGAAAGCGCGCTGACAAGCGTTCGCAACACATGCATTGGTCCCGCAGCGCGCGGCATTTCACGGATCAGATTGACAAGCGTTTGCGGCAGCGCGTACTCGGCGCGCAATTGCTCGCTGAAGGCGTTCAACTCCGATTGCTTTGGCAATCGACGATTCCAGAGCAAGAACACCGTCTCTTCAAATGTGCTGTTGCGCGCAAGCGCGTCAATTTCAATTCCAACATATTCAAGAACACCTCGCCCGCCGTCAATAAACGACATTTGCGTTTCAGCCGCAACGGTGTTTCCAAGGCCTTTATCAAACGCGGGTATGACTGGTGTGGTTGGCGTAGCAATACTCATTGTTGGTCTTTCAAGATTGAAGGAAGATCGTAGTCTATAAGCATGCAAAATCGAAGTGGTAAATTGAAAACATTGGTGAAAATTTGCGGACTTCGAACCTTGGATGACGCCCTACGCGCTTGCGAACTTGGCGCGGACGCGGTGGGATTTGTGGTTGCGCCAGGCTCGCCGCGGCACATTGGCTTCCAAAGCGCCCTGGAGATCGCTGGTCACATGGCAACCCGCATTCAGCCGCAATTAACCTTGCACAATGCCAATTTGAATAACCCCCGTGAAACCCTGCCGAAGCATGCAACGCCTGTTTTGGTCATGCAAAGTTGGTCGCAAGTGACACCGAGCCAGTTGCAGGCTTGGCCGGGAGCCCTTCAGGTGTATGAAGCCACTGGAGGACCTCAGCGCAAGCGTATTTATGGCTGCCGGCTGGAACAGTTGAACCTGCTCGAACACTGTCCGCATGAACAGATCAGCGCACTCTTGGTGGATGCGCCCAACGCCGGCGCGGGTGTTGGCTGGAATTGGAGTCGCTCAAGCGCGCCTTGGACCAATCGCTTGCCACTCATTCTTGCCGGCGGACTTTCACCCGACAATGTTGCTGCCGCAATGACACAAACGCAGCCATGGGCTGTGGATGTCAGCAGCGGCGTGGAAAGTTCGCGCGGCGTGAAGGACTTTGCCAAAGTTCAAGACTTCATAGCGAACGCGCGCGGCGTGCAAGCGGAAATTTCCTCTGTCTTTGCAAGCGTGTCCGCCACTTCATTTGAGCAACTTTAATTCCCACGCACAACGCAGCTGCAATGTTGATTGCGTTTGTTCCTGTGAACATAAAAACATTCGCAGCTCACGCCACTTGACCACATGGGCACGAACAGCGCGTTAAGCCGCGGGCCGATGAATATCCTGCGCCAAGCCAAGTTGCACCAAATGCTTCATTGGTCCATGAGGCTTCTTGGCTTCGACCGCCAATTTTTTCACCGCCCCAGGATTGGCGTAGCGATTGAACACGATGGCCTTGATATTGCCCCAAATGCCCTGAAATCCAGAGAATGTGTGGTCCACCGCGGTGGCTTCATAGCCGCTGTGCACCATGCAATTAGCGCACTTGGTGTTGCCACTTTCGTGACCGTAGTTGGCCCAATCAGTTTCATCGATCAATTCTTGAAACGTGTCGGCGTAGCCTTCTTGCAACAAGTAGCAGGGCTTTTGCCAACCAAATACATTGTAGGCAGGCATGCCCCACGGCGTGCATTCATACGAACGCTTGCCCATGAGAAACTCAAGGAACAGCGGACTCTGATTGAACTTCCAACCCTTCTTGCGATTGGAAAGAATCATTTCAAAGAGCTCGTTGGTTTCCTTGCGCTTCAAGAAAGCGGTTTGATCCGGCGCCTTGTCATAGGCGTAGCCGGGACTAATCATCATGCCTTCAACGCCAAGGGACATCATCTCGTCAAAGAATGCGCGAACTGAATTTGGATCTGCACCCTCAAAGAGCGTTGTGTTGGTGGTAACGCGGAAGCCCATCTTCACAGCCAGACGAATTCCGTCCACGGCTCGTTTATACGTGCCTTCGCGGCAGACCGCGAAGTCGTGGTTCTCTTCTTGACCATCCATGTGCACGCTAAAGGTCAAATATTTGCTGGGTTTGAATGTGCCAGCCTCGAGTTTTTCCTTCAAGAGCAAGGCGTTGGTGCATAGATAAATATATTTCTTACGCTCCACCAAGGACTCCACAATTTGCTGAATGTCGGGGTGCAACAGCGGCTCCCCGCCAGGGATACTGACCATAGGGGTGCCACATTCGTCGACGGCGTCTAGGCACTCCTGAACCGTCAAGTTGCGTTTTAGGACGTGGGCTGGGTACTGAATCTTTCCGCAACCAGCGCAAGCCAGATTGCATCGAAAGAGTGGCTCAAGCATTAAAACCAAGGGATATCGCTTGCGTCCAGCGAGTCTTTGCTTCAGAACATAACTCGCAACCGTCCACATTTGGCTAATTGGCACACCCATAAATTTTGAATACTCCTCAAATTACTGCGATTCTTGCAAACACGAAAACGGGGTATATCGTAGCAAGTGTGTGACTGCGTTTCCTCAAGATTCCCTGCATCCATTTGCCGCCTGTCACGGAGTCAATCCTGTGAATAACGACACTACAATGTCCATGGTGGAGCGTGAGGGAGCGGAAACAACTGATGAGCAACTCATGATTGCCCACCAAGCCGGCGATGTACGCGCTTTCCCCATGCTGGTTGAGCGGTATCGAATTCAACTGCATGGCTATTTGCAACGCTTCCTTGGTTCGGCCGCCGCGGCCGACGATGTTTTTCAAGAAACATTTTTGCAGATCCATCTTTCCGCCGCCAGCTTTGATGTCACACGCACCCTTCGTCCTTGGCTATACACCATTGCGTCCAACAAGGCGCGCGATTGGTATCGCCACCATAAACGGCGCGCAACTTTAAGTTTGGACAAGACCATGGGGCATGGCGAAAATGAATTTACGTTAATGGATGTGGTCTCCTGCAAAACCGATCAACCGGGCGAAGCGCTTTCGGCGCGTGAAGAATCCACGCAGGTCAAAGATGTTGTGGACTCGCTTCCAGAGCTGCACCGCGAAATTTTACTTATGGCGTACTTCCAGCGCTTCAGCTATCAACACATTGCGGACATGTTGAATATTCCGCTAGGCACCGTCAAAAGTCGATTGCATTCCGCAGTCGCGCTGTTCGCCGATAGTTGGGCACAATCAACACATCAAACACCCAGGGATCACGGATGACACCGCCAAGCAACGACCCGCCAAAAATCCTTAGCGCCGAAGATTGCCGAGCCATTGACGCATTGCTTGAAGCCGGTCTAGTGGATGGTGACGATGCCGTTCACAACACCAGTGAATCCCCTGAAAGCAAGCGAAAAACCGCAGCTTTGTCTTTACTTCGAAAATTAGAGGCCTACCCCGTCAAAGAACCGGATGCCCTGTTGGTGGATGCCACCATGGCGCTGATTGCCCGCGAAGAAAGAGCCCGCCGCGACCGAATGGAAATACACACGCCAGCATGGGGCAAGCGAACGCAATGGGCCGACTTTGGCGCCGTGGCCGCGGTGGCGTTGATCGCAACCGGCGTGGGCTGGCCAATCGCCCAGCGTATGCGCGCGGCGGCCCTTGAACAAAATTGCGCCAACAATCTTCGCACCGTTGGATCGAGCATTGCTGCTTACGCGGTCGATCATCGTGGCAATCTTCCCGCGACGGCGAGTTTGGGTGGACTGTTTGAAACCCCAACCACCTCCAAATTGGACTGGAGCAATTATGAACACAGCGGACACCTGCTGTTGTTGGAGCGCAATGGATATGCCAAACACGACTCGTTGCATTGCCCCGCTTGCAGCGCACTTCCAGCGTGTGGAACTTTTTCTTTCCGTGTGCCAAATGCCAAAACTCCGTTTCGACTTCAAGCGATGGGGCGAACGCCATTGGTCGCCGATGCCAACCCCATCATTCACATGCGACGCGTTGGCAACAAAGCGCAACTCACAACCACCGCTTCGCAGTGCTCCTTGAATCATGAACAGCGTGGACAAAATGTTTTGTTTGCGGATGTCTCTATTATTTGGTTGGTCAATCCGGTCATCAATGGCGACAATATTTATTTGCCTGATGGAGTGAAAGATTTCCAGTCACTGCCGCTGTCACCCCAAGCCACCGCGGTGAATGACATATTCCTGGCGCAATAAAGCGCATTCAACAACATAAACCCTAGAAATAAGCCGTATTTGAGGAGTTTGTGTCTTTACCCCAATCATCCCTTGACCAATTTTATAATTTCGTTACACTTGTCGATCCTTAACGAAAGCGTCGAACATCAATGCAAAAAGGCCATAAAGGACTACTCAAGCGAATTAAAGTGACCGGCACAGGCAAGGTTCGCTTCCATTCACCAAATTCACGCCATCTCAAAAGCAACAAAAAAGGCACCACAGTCCAGAGTTATCGCAAGTCGCGATACCTGGGCGCGACTGATCTGATCGCTTTGTCAAAAATGCTGGGTCGCTCATTGCGAACAGCTCAAAAACCAGCCGCAACTGGCGGGAAGGATTGATCCATGCCACGCGCACGTAAAGGAGCAGCCCGCACACAAGCTCGCCGCCGCGTTCTACGCGAGGCCAGGGGTTATTACGGAACAAAGAGTCGTCACAAGCAACAAGCCAAAGTAGCGTTGATGCGCGCTGGTCGCAACGCGTGGACGCACAGGCGGCTTCGTCGCCGCGACATGCGCTCACTATGGATCGCCCGCTTGACCGCGGCTTGCCGAATGCGTGACTATCGCTACAGCCTGTTTGTTGGCGGACTGCAACGCGCTGGCGTGCTGCTGAATCGCAAAATGCTGAGCGAGCTTGCCATTCAAGATCCAACCACATTCGATGTGCTGGTGGACATGGCCAAGAAGCATTTGGCCGCCAAGGCACGCGCGGCGTAAAGACATCTTTTCTTTACAACCACAACCGCCAAGTCATCCACTTGGCGGGTTTTATTTTTGGATGATGTTGCACAATGGATAAAGCGGCGCAAACCCGGGGCAAATATCAGGCGCTTTCGCGGCGAAATAGATTGATATTGGGCGCGGGCCCGCTGGACAACCGTTGCAAGCTATCGGGTGAATGCGAGGGCGCGTGAATCATTGGAACATCGCCACGCAAAGTCGCGGCGTGCTCATTCTCTTTGCGAATGGCTTCATAGACCTCCTTGCGATGCACCGAAATGGAGGTTGGCGCAACAATGCCAAGACGAACCTTGTCGCCGCGAATATCAACGATGACAATTTCAATGTCATCACCAATCACAATTCGTTCATCAATTTGGCGGGAAAGAACAAGCATGGAATACGATGGATGAGAAATGGAATACGCGAATCTTTTTACGCGGACACTGCCCGAGCAACTGGCGACACGGACACCAGTTCATGGCGAGTTGTCCATCGACGATCCGTCAACACAATTTGAATTCCAGTTCTGCTGGCTGAATTGATCACCAATGGTCCCTGCATATTGGCGGTAATGCCACTTTCACGGCGATTGACAATGACAAGAATTTCCGGGGTGGCATCGCCGCGCAAACCAATTTCCTCGCTTTGCTCGCGTCGCATGGAGACCGCGTAATCGGCGCACCAAAGACGCGGATCAGTGACCACAAACGCGACATCGGGACTTTCAATACTTTGAAGCCAGAAGAACACGCCGCGATCATCTGGTTGCAAAAGCGCAAATTGGTGGACTCTGCCAAAGCCAAGCAGTCCTGCTGGAAAATGAAGAAGACGGGAATCATCCACCTCAACGCTGCCAAATCGTGTTGTTTCAACTTGCATACGACCTCCTGTCGCCAAAGTCAGTGATTGCCTGAAGGGCACAAACGGCCATCCGTGACCGCGCATTGCAATCGGCTAAAGAGGCTTCAAAGCATGAGAGAACTGAACATTTGGCGTGAATTTGGGCATACTGCCCATCATGAAACCCTTGCGGTGGACATTTTTGGCGCGCAACGCAGTTGGGGTGTGCTTGGCGGCAACTGGGTTGGCGTGGTTATGTGGCGGCTGGAATTGCGGCTTTGAATTGTGGCAGGCATGGATATTCAACGGCTGGAAATGCGCGGCGTGGCTGCTTGGCGCGTTTGGATTGGGCGTATTTGCGCAAGAAAAAGTTTTTGAACGCGCGGCGCACAGTGGCGCGTTGGCGTTGGCGTTTGGAATTGCCATGCTCTTGGTGATTGATCAATGGTTGGGCTCACTTGGAATTTTGCATGGCGTTATTGCCATAGTCGCCTTGATTCCAGGATGGGTCTTAACGCTGCAATTTGTGTTGCGCCAACAAAATTATAAAAAGCAGGACCACGCGAATGTAAATTGGTGGTGGCCCGCGTGTATTGCCATGGCAGCGCTGTTCGTTGCAGCAAGTGTTTCTCCAGGGGTTCTGTGGAGCACGGAATTTGCTGGCTATGACGCGCTGTCGTATCACTTGCAAGCACCCAAAGAATGGATGGCGATTGAGGCGATTCGGCCGCTTGAATTTATGGCCTATGCGGCAATGCCTAACTTTGTGGAAGGCGGATTTCTACATGTCATGTGCTTTTCAAACGACGCGCGCGATGGCGCCGTAGCGTGCCAGTTGTTGCACGCCAGCATGTTGCTGGTAGCGGCATTTGTGCTGGCAGACACCGCAGCAATGATCGCGCGTGAGGTGGGCTTGCATGAAGGCGTTGCAAAAGTTGGCGCATTGTGTGCCATCATGGGGACGCCGTGGCTCATAGTGACTGGCTCGCTGGCCTACAGCGAATCTGGAATAGTGCTTGCATTTGCGAGCATTTTGAATGTTATGGCGCGGGCGCCACGGTCATTGACCTGGGGCGCAACCATGCTTGGGGTGTTTGTTGGCGTGTTGGTGGGAAGCAAGGCAAGTTCTATTCTTCTAGTTTTGCCTGCGATTGTTGCGTGGCATGTGTTGCGCAGAAATTCCGCATGGATACATTGGAAATCACTGGTGTGGAGCGCGTTGGCCTTGATCATTGGATTGACTCCATGGCTTGCGCGCAATTGGTATTACACGGGGGCTCCATTATTTCCATTTGCAACCACCTTCATGGGCGCAGGATGGTGGAGCGGTGAACAATGTGCGCGATGGAATTTGGCCCACGCGAGCGACGCGTCACTGATGCAACGGGCGCTTGCATTGTGGAATCAACTTTTTATTTTTGGTGTAGGCGAAAATCCAAAATTGGGCGAACCATGGAGATGGTTCTGGGGACCCCTGCCTTGGATTGGCGCGGGCTCCTTAGTCGCACTGTCGGTGCGGCCCGCCACAAGACCTGTGGCGATGGCGCTGTCCGTGTGCAGCGCGTTGATTGTGCTTGGCTGGATATTTGCGACACACTTACAAAGCCGATTTTTAGTTCCATTATCCGTTCCACTTTCGCTGGGGGTGGGACTTGCCTGCGCCCGCATGGCGGCAGGCGCGGTGGGTGGAAGCACTTGGACTGCGGGCGCGGTCAGGCATGGCCACGTCTCGCTGCTCTTGTGCGCATGGGCGTGTTTGCCCGCCTGGTCTTTGGCCACCGACACGCCAAATGCCCTGTATTTCATTGGACAAAACCAATACTTTGAAGGGGAAATTGACTGGCAAGACTTGCGTTCAAAGGACGCGGTACTGCGCGCGGCGGCCCAAAAGAATAGCACTGCCGAGTTGGTGATGAACTATTGGCGCCCACAATGGCGCGTGCTCAGCGTGGGGTGGAGCGCGCCATTTTGGATTCGTCCCGGTGCGCCATTGACATGGTCAAGCGTTTGGGATCGCAACGCCATTGAAGCATGCGATGGTCTTTCCGTAGCCGAGACCACCGCCCTGCTTGAAAAAAATTTCGACGCCATCCTGCTGGATGTTCCTATGTTGGAGCGTTGGCAGCGTAGTGGATGGCTATCACCCAAGATCAACTTGGATCAACTGAAAGCCTTGTCCAAGTCGCTGCCACATGTGGCGCAGTTGACGGGCGGAAAAATTTTACTTGGTCTTCGCGGGAATAGTGTGTTGGACTTGCCCGCTGTGGACTAAAAATGTGTCCACGACAAGGCGTTGGCGGCTTGCGTTGATAAGTTCAAGATAGGCGGCTTGATCCGCCGCAGGTAAAGTATTCATTTCACTTTGCGCGCGAGCCAACGCCGCGGCGCGATCGACAAGGGATAATTTTATGTCACGCGCTTTGACAAGACTGGCAAGAATTGGACTCGTGGGTGGTGGCGCGGAAATGTTCGGGGTGCTTGTCGCGCTTGGCGTTGGCGGTGAATTGGAAGGGATAGATTGCCCGCCGGCCTTGCTTTGAAATGGCGCCGGCTTGGCCATTGGAGCTTGCTGTTGTGAAGGCGATGGGGTGGAACCACCGGGCTGACTTGAAAAAGCGCCTGTGTTTGAAGTTCCATTTTGAAATGCGCTGGATCGATGCGCGCGCGCGCTGGCAAGCCATTGTGGTTGCGCATGTGCCGCCGCGTGCGCCGAGTAGACACCCACTGCGAAAGAACCAACCAACAGAAAGAGGGGCAGACTATACATTGAACGCAAGCCTAGCACTTTGGCGAGAATGATCGATGAAGAAAAAAAACATAAACCATCACGGACGCGTCCCATTGCCAAAGCGAATGGTATGTCTTGCAATGTACGCCAGCGGTTTCTTGTGCGCCTGCGACACGGCGAACCAATCAAAGAATGCGTCCAACGATTCGTTGACGGCGACATCCACAAATGCTTCCGGGTCTTTGTCCAGTAGCGCGCCCATTGTGCCGCTGATCGAGCCACCAACCATGGATGCGACGGTGCCACCCGTCATTGTTCGTCCGCCCGCGTTGTGGGATGGAAGCGCCGTGACTTGGGAGGAGTTACGTCCACTGCTTGCCGAGCGTGCTGGGGCTTCCATTCTGGAGGAACTATTTCTTGAGCGCCAATTGGATCGCATGGTGACACTGCGGACAAAAGTAGTTTCGCAGGAGCTTCTTGACAGCGAGGAGCGTGAACTGTTGGCGTCGTTGTCGGAAGATCCGGCGCGCGCGCAAGTTCTGCTGCGTGAATTACGCGCAGCGCAAGGATTAGGCGAAAAGCGCTGGAAATCATTGCTGAAACGCAATGCCGCCATGCGCTTATTGGTACAAGAAGATGTCAAGGTAACCCCCGAGGCAATTGAGGCCGTGATTGACGCGCAACATGGCGCCAAGCGCCAATGTCGAGTGATGGCGCTGCCAGACCTTGATCGTTGCGCGCAAGCACGCATGCGTCTAGATGCGGGCGAAGCCTTTGGAGAAGTCGCCGCCGATATGAGCACGGATCGATCCGCGGCGCGAGGAGGTATTGTGTTGCCAGTGAGCCGTCTGGATCCAAGTTGGCCAAGTTCATTTCGCCAAACATTGTGGTCTTTGCAAAAGGGAAAGGTAAGTTCGCCGGTGTTAATTGACAATGGCTATGTGTTTGTCCGCTTTGAGGATGAAATTGCTGGAGACCCCGCCGCCGCGGCGGGCGCAAGAGCGGGTGCGGATCGCGCGGTTCGTCGCGCACAAGAGCGAATTTTAATGGAAAATTTGGCCAAGCAACTTCGCCAAGCCCAGCGCAATGTGACCATCTTTGATGATTCGCTTTTGGACGGATGGACCCGCGTTAAGAACGCAGCGCGGTAAGTCGATACGCCGCCAAAGGAAGCAACAACGCGAATGGAATCGCGGCAGCGATTGAAATGCTGAGGCCTTCGGTTGGAACCAGCAACATGACGGCAGCGCTGATCATTGTCGGAATGGAAAATGCCGCAGCGCGCACGCTTTGAAGCAACATGTTGCAAGGCTCGCGCCGCAAGAAAAATGGAATAGTTGCCGCAAGAATAAGCAAGTTTGCAAGCGGCCCCATGAAGCGGGCGCACAACAAGCGAACCCCTTGATTTTGATTGTCACCGCCACGACCCATGAGCTCGAAAACTTGGCGCGTGGAAAGCATGGGACCATAGAGCCGATAGCGGCGGCTTAAAATAAGTTCGGGACCCAAGTCGGACTCCAGTTGGTCAACGCTGGTTGTGAAGGCCGCCTTTTGTTGCACGGCGCTGCCAGGTTTCAAGGGCTCTATGGCAAAGCCACCCGTGAGCATCCATTTCTTGTCTTGCGTATTCCACACCGCGCTCCGCGCGCTGATGCGGCGCATGGCATTCCCCTTTTCATCGCGTTCAATGGCCACAAGTTCCGTGGCGGTGTTGAGCGCGGGATCAAAGCGACTGGCTTGAATGAGCGTGCCGCGGCTGTCCCGCGTTAACGGAATTGGAAATTGACTCACGGTGTCGTACTTCAATCCGCTGTGATCGCGCACCAGTCGCGCCGCGAGATTTGGCAGAATGAATTCTTGATTGAAAAATTGCAGACACTGAAGGACACCCGCGGTGATGATCAGCACATACGCCAAGCGGCGAAGTTTGACCCCGGAAGCCATGAGCGCGGTGAGTTCACGGTTGTGGTGCATTTGCGCCACGGCGAAACCCATGGCGCCAATAGAAACAAATCCAAGCATGAACTGGAAAAATTGAAAGATGCGCGGCCCGTGAAAATCCAGCACCATCATGCAGAAGGCGTAGACCCGGGACCCGTAACGCCCCGCGGTCACTGCGGCGTCGGCGGCATCCAGAAAGCGCGACGCCTGAATGACCACATCCACACTGACCCCAAAAACATAGAGCGCCGCGCCTAAAAGAAAGAAGTTCATCAGGAACCGCGCGCAGACATATCGATCGATGATCTTCATGGATTAATTTCTAGCCATCTGTCGAAACGCATACATGGAGCATAAAAGAAGAATGGCGTTGCCCGTCCACGAAATGATCACGCCCCAAACCAGACTTTCCGCGCGAATCACTTGTTGCCCACCGGCGATCATGACAATGTTGAGAATGCCTGGAATGAACGCGATGAGATACATGGTCAATGGAAGACTGTTGCGTTTCCATGCGGCCAAAGACGCGCCCAATAAAATAATCAGCGGTGCGGACCATGCCAGGGCCGCGCGCTGGCACAAATGCGAAAAGGCGTCCACATTGACTTCGTTCATCTTCTTCAACAAATTTGCCAAGGCGGAGGAACTGGCCCCTTGAATGGTTTTTGGAACATTGGAATCCAGTTGCGCGAGTTGGCCAACCTTTGGCGCAAGCTGTGCAAATTCAAGATCCGCGATATTGCTGGTGGAGCACGGCGCGGCGCTGAGGCCGCGAATTCGCGCCGGCCAACGCGATGAAAGTCCCTGGGAGCGCAGCAAATCCTTGGCGATTGGCGCGGTGGCGATCAAATCAACACGGCCAGCGCTGGAATCCTCGCTGTCAAATGGCATGACCACTTGCGAGCACAACGCTTCACGAATGGGCTTGGCTCGGTCCAACTCAACAATGCGCACAGTCGTGTTGGGACTTCGAGGTTGCAGCGTGTCATTGACCAACGTTGCGCCCTGGATTTGATAGGAACGACGGCCCCCTTCCTCAACCAATTCAATCTTTCCCGATGTTTCAAGTTCACGCGCGATACATTGCCACACTTGCGCGCGCGTGAGCGACAACAGAACCGACTGACGCACTGGTTGCACCTCAATGTGATTGGGCAAATCATTGCGCACACCTTGCAACTCGAAATAGGTCATGCTCTTGGCGTCGGCCTCGAGTGCGCGACCCAATTGCACGGCTTGCGGTTGCGCCGTGGGAACAAAGACCACCGTGCCTTCGGCGGCGTTGAAACCAGAGCCATTGCTCATGGCCAGTTTCATGATCACGCCTTCGCGACCACGATGCACATCGACGGTTGCAAACTCGCTGGTGAATTCGCTGACAGGTTGACCCGCGCCGTTTTTTTGAATGGCGGCCACGCCTTGCAATAGCAACCGCTGCTCCGCGCCGTTGTCGGGTGGAACTGGATCAATCATGGCGGTGTCGGCGTAAATGCTGACTTGGCCAACTTCAAGCGCCTCGCCGCGCGAAACGGCCGACATGAAAATGGTGGTTGCGTCTTTCGCCAACAGGTCCTGCATGCGTCCCCAAAATCGAGGAACAATGGTGTGCAGCAAAATAAACATGCCAATCAAAAGCGCGAAACCCACCGCGAAGACGGGGACAAAAATTGTGCGATAACGCAGGCCGTTGGTGCTCATAGCCACCAACTCGTTGTCGGCGGCGAATCGATGAAGCACCAAGGTTGCGGCGAAACCAGCTGAAAATGGCAAGGCGAATTGCAACATGGGAATCATGGCCAGCGCCACATATTTCACCACGCTGCCCGAGCCAAGCGAACTATCCGCCAATGGCTTAATGGCCGCGCCAAAGGCCACCACCACAACAATGATGGTTGTGGTGAACAACAGAACCCGCAACAGTTCCGCCGTCATGTGCCGCCAAAGTATCCATGGCATGATGAAATGAAACTCGGATAACGCGGGGCGTTAACGGAGTCCGTACTCCTTTAATTTTCGATACAACGTGCGCTCTCCAATGCCTAACATTTGCGCGGTTTGCTCGCGGTTGCCTTGCGTGAGCGCCAGGGTTTGTCGAATTGCTTCCTTTTCCAACTTGTCTAAACCCACGCCGGCGAAACTTCCAACGCCGCCACCATCATTATCGTTGGAGCGAATGTCATTTGGAATATCCGACAGATCAATTTGGTTATTGGTGCAAGTCACCACAATGCGGTGCATGAGATTCAGCAACTCGCGCACATTGCCCGGCCAGTCATAGGCGGCCAAGCGCATCATGGCGGGCTGCGAAATGCCGACGCGCGGGCGACCAAGTTCAGCGCACCACTTGCCAACGGCATGGCTGATCAAGCGCGGAACATCCTCGCGGCGCTCGCGCAGGGATGGAATATGAATCTCCACGCCCTTGAGTCGGAAATACAAATCCTGGCGAAAACGACCATCATTTGAGCGTGTTTTTAAATCTTGATTGGTGGCGCTTATGAAACGCACATCGGCCTTGCGCGGATCGTTGGCGCCCAGGCGAATGAGCTCGCCAGTTTCCAACACGCGCAACAATTTGGGCTG
>SXGQ01166373.1_pt1 | contig 71622 bp, 62 predicted proteins | sample 3178371 | NCBI WGS metagenome assembly SXGQ01 (sample SAMN11356859, study PRJNA531348) | freshwater metagenome | isolation source: freshwater sample F1-20 | place: China: Fuxian Lake, Yuxi | collected 2017-12-25 | reverse complement strand
TTGCGGAAGGTAGGAGATTCGAACTCCTGGTGGGTTTCCCCACACATCGTTTCCAACGATGCGCACTAGACCGCTATGCGAACCTTCCAAAAAACATATAAATGCACATGAATACAATACCAGAGCATCCCCTTTCAGGCAAAATTGTCTTTTATCAAAAAGATAGTATAGTATGTTCAGAACAGAAACAAAACAATAAACACCTGACATTATGGCACATGTAACAACATGCAGATTCTGCAGATGCAATGCGATCAACTTTGACCATCCAAACTGTGTGAAAAAGTATGGCGATGGAATACATAAGAAGATCATGGCTCATGTCATAACAAATCCAGATTCCCCCTTACCAAATGAACTAATGAAAGAGCTCTCATCAAAAAAGTTTGCGGCATACGATAAATATCTAAAACGAAACGAAGAATGGACGAGGATTCAGGCGCATATGAAGAAGATAGAAAGAACTGTAAAAAATGAGATCGAAGAAATTCTCTCTCTTCAAAAAAATAAGGGTAGAATTGGTAAACACAATACTAGATTTGGTTGTAGAGGGTTTACAATGCGGTATGAGGTAAAAGTAACAGTAAAACCAGAGCTAGTATTCGGTTAGTACCCCTTTTGTCTCTAAAAAGACTTCATACCCGAATTAGCCATTCGGGATTTTTTATCTTCTCTTTCTAAGGATTTTGTCCACCATCTTTATTTCATCAAAAATCCCTTCAATAAGGTCAAGCTTTTTTGCCTCTTTTAGAGTGGTCCAAGCATATTCCACCGCATCACTGTCAAGCTTCACCTTTCCTGAAACATACGGAGCATAATAGCTCAAAACAATAACGGGTATAGCATCTGGACGTATGAAGGTCAGATCAAGCAGGTATTCTACCTTATCTACTGGAATATTCATAAAGCTATTCTACCACTCTCTTTTACCAACTTCCACTCGACCCTCCCCCTCCAGATGATCCACCGCCAAATCCGCCGAAGCTACTACCTCCTCCAAGACCTCCGCCACCTATCCACCAAGGGGGTTTTGTTCCATTTTTTAGACTGCCATGGTATTGCTTTGAGACCAAGAAATCAAAGAGCAATCCGAAAAGTATAAGGAAAGTGATGGAGATAACGCCAGCATAGAGAAATCCAAATATAAAACCGATAACTATTCCACCTATACCACCCAAAACTCCTCCAAGCCACCATGACTTCGATCTTCCAAGTACGCTTGCTAGATAAATAAAGACAATTACTATAGCATACAAAATCGATGGTATATCCATTTGACTTTTCTCTTCTCCCACTCCAGAATAATCTCCTTCGCTCTTCACCACAGACATGATAGCATTAGTCCCTTTCACAATTCCCGCTTCCATATTGCCATTTTTGAATTCTGGAATTATCACTTTTTGTATTATTCCATTAGCTTGCGCATCGGTAAGTGTTCCCTCCATACCATAACCAACCTCTATGCGTACCTTTCTGTCATTTGGCGCTATGAGAAAAAGTACTCCATTATCCTTTTCCTTATCCCCTATTCCCCATTCTTCGAAGAGTTTTACTGCATAGGTTTCTATGGTCTCGTCGTTGAGAGCGGGTATTGTCACAACAGTGATTTCTAAACCGCTACTATTCTTGAAATCTGATAATTTCTGCTCAAGTGCATTTTGAGACTGTACCGATAATGTATAACCATAATCACTAACAAAACCCGAGGGTTTACCCGGGCTTGTATAGGCATATGAAACTGTCGTGGAGAAAAAAGCAATCGATATAAGTGCAAGCGGAACTATATATGCGAGTTTCGCCCGCTTCATGGCTTAAAATTTAACCTCTGGAGCGTTTTCTGATCCCGCTGATGCTTCAAAATATGATCTCTCGTCAAAACCTATAATCATAGCGACAATAGAGCTTGGAATTCTCTTTACCTTTAGATTATAAGCTTTTATTGCATCATTGAATCTTGCTCTTTGCACACTAATACGATTCTCCGTTCCCTCAAGTTGTGACATGAAAGTGTTCATAGTCTCGGAAGATTTGAGCTGTGGATAATTCTCCGTAATTACTAGAAGTCTGCCGAGGGCGCTTTCTACTTGTCCGGCTGCCTTTGCTCTTTCATCTGCTGTGACAGCGCCTGAATACTTCGTACGAGCATCGGCAATGGCAGTAAATACAGCCTGCTCCTGCTTCATCACGCCTTTTACTGATTCTACTAGACTTGGTATGAGGTCAAAGCGTCTTTGATAATCTGTCTCAACCTGTTTCCACTGTGTATCAGCATTTACATTGAGAGTTATCAAGCTGTTATATGTACTAAAACCATATAGAACAATGACGACAAGTACAATAATTGTTATTAGTAGAGGTTTCTTCATATCATTTGTTATATTAATTATTTTTTCTTAGGAGAAACTTTTGTCTCATCTTCTCCTTCAGGACCTATGACAAATTTGAAGGATTTCACCATATCCTTGAACTGTGCGTCTGCTGTATCCACTAAAGTCTTATTTTCTACGCCAATTTTCTGTGAATCTGCTGCTGTAAAGCCCTTTCCTGTAGGACTAGACACAACAGAAGTAAGTGCAAAGAAATAACATATAGAATCCTTCTGTAGAGAATACATTCTGTTAAAATAGCTTGTACCTTGAACGGTATTTGCTATTGATATCATATTGAATGAAAGATCATCCACTTTTAGAGTATCTCTTTCTTTCACTGTAGTTACAGGAGGAAATGCGCATTTGCTGGATATCACACTTGCATCAATTTTTAGGTTCCTTACTGTATTCTTTTCTTTGCTTGCATCAGTAGGAACGAAGAATGATACAGAGTTTGATGATTCTTCAATATCCCATGCTGTAGGATGTTTTACAGAGAATCCAAGTTCATTATTCTTATATTCTGATATTTTATCAGAAATCTTCACTGTTTCCTTTGCTGGCGCAGAAACAGTTTCTTCTGAAGTCTGTTCATCTACATCAGTGTCTGTAGAAGAAGTCTGGGAATTATTAAATCTCCAAACAATACCGCCAATAATTACTAATAATATAACCAAAATTGATATTTTTTTCATATTCAAATAGTATAACAGATAGGTAAATATTTGCAAAACTAATTTTCTCTTTTAATATTCCATCCCTTGCGGATTTCCTCCCATAGTCTTCTCCTCCTTTGGCTCTTCCGCTATAGCTGCTTCTGTGGTGAGAAGTATTGCTGATGCGGAACATGCATTCTGAACACCAAGTCTTGTGACTTTTACAGGATCTACAATACCAGCAACTATCATATCATCTACCATTTCATCTTTTAGCGCATCATAACCGGCATTGCCGCTATTATTGCCTTTTGTATTCTTTACCTTCTCTACTATTACCGATCCATCATCCTTACCGGCATTCATGGCGATTTGCTTGAGCGGTGCTTCCATTGCCTTTAATACTATAGTGTATCCGAGTTCAAATTCTTTTGATGAGAACTTTTTATTTGATAGACTTTCACGGACTTTATGAGCCGCTTTTATAAGAGCCACACCTCCACCAGAAACTATTCCCTCCTCTATTGCTGCTTTTGTAGCATTTACAGCATCCTCTATTTTTAATTTCAAATATTTCATCTCTGTTTCTGTCGCAGCCCCTACTCGTATAACTGCGATACCACCAGAAAGCTTGGCTATCCTTTCATCCGTTTTTTCTTTATCGTATTTAGAATCAATATTCTCTTTTTGTGCTTTGAGCTGCGATATACGCTCTTCTATATCAGACTTTTTACCCTTTCCACCGACTATTATAGTATTGTCTTTTGTAGAAATTATCTTGCGAGCCTTGCCGAGCATTGCTATTTCTGCATTTTCGAACTTTATTCCAATATCTTCTGATATTACCTTTGCACCGACAGTAACTGCAATATCTTCAAGTATTTCCTTTTTTCTATCGCCATAGCCGGGCGCTTTTATTGCTAAGACATTGAAAGTTCCTCGGAGTTTATTCACTATAAATGTAGACAGTGCCTCACCATCTACATCATCAGCAACAATCACCAAATCCTTTTTACCGCTTTGCGCTAGTTTTTCTAGTAATGGCAAAACTTCTTTTATTGATGAGATTTTCTTATCGGTAATGAGAATTGCTGGATCATTGTATTCTGCCTCCATTCTTTCAGCATTTGTTATGAGATATGGTGAAATATATCCCTTATCAAAATCAATTCCCTCTGTAACTTCTGATTCCAATCCTATGGTCTGAGACTCTTCCACAGTTACCACGCCGTCTTTACCAACCTTTTTTATTGTATCAGTGATAATAGTGCCGAGTTCGAGTGATTCTGCAGAAATATTTGCCACCTGACGAATCTCTTCATCGGTTTTTATGGGTTTTGCATTTGACTTAAGTGCGGTGATTACATCTTTTGCGGCAGCTTCTATGCCAAATTTTATCCCCATAGCATTGACCCCCATAGTAGTATGCTTCATACCTTCGGTAATGATAGCTTGAGTAAGCACTACTGATGTAGTTGTTCCATCTCCAGCTATGTCATTTGTCTTTGTAGCGACTTCCTTGATAATCTCCGCGCCCATATTTTCAAATCTATCCTTGAGTGTGATTTCTTTTGCGATAGATACACCGTCATTTGTTATAGTCGGACTTCCATAACCTTTATCAAGCACCACATTCCTGCCTCTTGGACCGAGAGTGATCTTTACTGCATTCGCTACTGCATCTACACCTTTTTTCAGTGATTTCCTAGCTTCTTCATTATATATTATGACTTTTGACATGATTTTCTGTATTTTTTAATTAATAATAACTAATTTATGATAGCCAATATTTCTGATTCTTTTACAATATAATATTCCACACCTTCTACAATCACCTTATCTCCCCATTGAAACAACACCTTATCCCCTTTCTTTACCGATATTGGAATAAGTATTCCATCTTCATAACGACCAGTTCCAACAGCCATCACTGTGCCAAACTTACTTCCTTTATCTTCTTGCGCAGTAATAGGGATGATAATCCCTGATGCTGTTTTCTTTTCTTTAGTATCAAACGATTCTTTTATAAGCACTTTATCGCCTAAGGGCTGTATAGGTGATTTTATTTCTTTTACATTTTCTTTTTTTGCCATATTGTTTTTCCGTTTTAGCTCATAATGAGTAAGAGTATTATATAAAAGCTAAGAATACTTACAAGTTGCAATAAAAAATATGCCATGTTATAGTACTCATCAATGAAGACTATCGTCTCTATACTTCCGTACATACAGATTGTACTTGCTGTCATTCTTATGATTGCAATACTTCTTCAGCGTACTGGAGCACAGATCGGAGGTGCTTTCGGCGGTAGTGATAATTTTAGTTCAGCTTTTCATACTAGACGAGGATTTGAAAAGACACTCTTCATAATAAGCATAGTGATAGCAATACTCTTTGCTCTATCAACTCTTGTAAATCTTATTTAATAAAAACATTCGCGCCACGACATGGAAGCGCCACTATTGTGAATCCTAATACTGATTCAAAAAACGAATTCGAGAAAGAACTTCGCATAAAAAGCGGAGGAAAAATCCTTGATATAATAAAGAACTTTCGACCTACAGAAAAGGTATTGTTCGGATTATTTATAATAATTGCCATAATAAGCTCGCTAAACATGGTCCTTGATGTCAATAAAACGTTTATGGTAGAAACCCCTAGCGAGGGTGGCAGATGGAGCGAGGGTATAGTAGGTCTGCCAAGATCTATAAATCCTGTTTTAGCATTCACTGATATAGACAAAGACTTATCAGTGCTTATCTATTCGGGACTTATGAAATATGATAATAATAAACTAATTCCAGATATGGCTTCAGAATACTCTATATCATCTGATGGACTTACTTATGATTTTACATTGAGAGACAATGTGCGATTCCATGATGGAAAAGAATTAACCACTGATGATATAGAATTTACCATACAAAAAATCCAAGATGGAACAATAAAAAGTCCCCACAAAGCTGATTGGACAAGTGTAGGCATAGAGAAAATCAGCGAAAAGAAAATAAGATTTATTCTAAAACAGCCCTATGGACCATTTCTTTCAAATACAACCATAGGTATTCTACCGAAACATATTTGGAAAAATTTTGACACTGATCAATTCATATTCAACACCCACAATCTTGAACCAATAGGGTCTGGTCCATATAGAATAGGCAGTATAGAAAAAGACAAAGACGGAATACCGAAGAAATACAGCATGAAATCTTTCAATAAATTCCACAATGATTCGCCATATATTCCTAATATAGAAATCCATTTCTATGAAAATGAAAAGCAGGCTCTTGACGCTTATGAAAAAAATGAAATAGAAAATCTTGCTGGTATTTCTCCAGAAAAAGTAGGTAGCATTGCCTCAAGTTCAAAAAAATCGGTAATAATTCACAACCCATTGCCGAGAATATTCGGAATATTTTTTAATCAGAACAATTCCACCGTACTTGCAAATAAGGAGGTAAGAGAAGCTCTCAATATAGTTATCGATAAAGATAAAATAATTAAAGAAGCATTGTATGAATACGGCATTGCTATTGACGGACCATTGCCATATAGAAAAGATTCATCTGGGGACAAGCATAAAGCCAAGAAAATTTTAAGCGATGCAGGATGGTTAATAAATAAGGATGGTGTTTTGGAAAAGAAAAGTGATAAGAAATCTGGAGGAATAAGTCAGGTATTGGAATTCTCTATTTCAACAACAGATTCTCCAGATCTGAAAAAGATTGCAGAAATTGTGAAGAAGGAATGGGAGGATATAGGAGCAAAAGTAAATATAAAAGTCTTTGAATACGGAGATTTGGCACAAAATATAATAAAAACAAGGAAATATGATGCTTTATTATTCGGAGAAGTTGTCGGCAAAGAATTGGATTTATACGCTTTCTGGCATTCATCACAGAAGGATTACCCTGGACTCAATGTGGCAATGTATGTAAATAGCAAGGTTGACAAGATACTGGAAGACATGAGATCGACATCTGATGAAAAGAAAAAGAAAGAACTTTATGATTCATTTGAAAAGATAATAAAAGACGATGCTCCAGCTATTTTCCTGTATTCTCCTGAATACATATACGCCATATCTTCAAAAATAATGGGTAATAAAAATACCGATATAGTAAATCCATCAGATAGATTCTATGGAGTGGATAAATGGTATATAAATACAAATTATGTATGGAAAATATTTCAAAATAAATATTAAAAATAAAAAATTAGAAAATAATAATAAATAATTAAATGGAAAATCAAAATAAAACAACAAGAAGACCTGCGAGCAGATCACATGGAATGCGTCCATCTCGTCCGCCAGATGCCACACAAATGCATAAAAAGGTAGAGGACACGGTGCCAATTCTTGCTCCAGATTCTATCAGAATAATCCCCCTTGGAGGAGTAGAGGAAATAGGTAAAAACATGACTATGATAGAGTATGGAAACGATATTATCGTTATTGATATTGGATTTCAATTCAAAGACGAAAATACTCCAGGCATTGATTATATATTGCCAAACACAAAGTATCTTGAAGAAAGAAAAGACAAAATCCGTGCAATTATCATCACTCACGGACACCTAGACCATATTGGAGGAATACCATATGTTATGCCTCGTATCGGCAATCCACCTTTATATACTCGCATGCTTACATCGGTCATGATAAAAAAGCGTCAGGAAGAATTCCTGCATGTTCCACCACTTGATATAAAAATTGTTGAAAAAGATGAAACCATTACTCTGGGTGCATTAAAAATTAAATTCTTTGCAGTTACTCATACTATTCCCGATGCTATGGGTGTGGTTATACAGACACCATTCGGATCGATAGTGCATACTGGAGATCTTAAACTTGATCATGTAGATGGTATACCAACTAACGAAGAAGTTGCCGAGTATGATAGAGTATTCAAAAATGAAAAAGTGTTGCTTCTCATGGCAGATTCTACCAATGTAGAAAACCCTGGTTTCTCCATACCAGAAAAAACAGTTCATAAAAATATAGAGGAAATAATAAAAAACACGAAGGGCCGTCTTATCATAGCAACTTTTGCTTCCCTATTAGAGAGAATGCTGAAGATAATAGATTATTCAGAAAAATACGGTAAAAAGGTTGTAGTAGAAGGTCGCAGTATGAAAACAAATATAGAAATTTGCAGAAATCTCGGTTTACTTAAGCCAAAAAAGGATACCCTTATTACTGTTGAGGAAATTGAAAACTATCCGCCGGAGCGAATAGTCATACTTGCAACAGGCGCGCAAGGTGATGAATTTGCCGCCATGATGCGTATGTCAAATAAAACTCATAAGTATATAAAGATCAATAAAAGAGACACCATTCTACTTTCTTCATCTGTTATTCCAGGAAATGAGAGGGCTGTACAGAAACTCAAGGATAATCTCTCTAGACAAGGGGCAAGTATTATACATTATCGTATAGCCGATGTTCATTCATCAGGACATGCAAACCGCGACGAAACAGCTTGGATTCATAAAAAAATAAATCCAAAATTCTTTATGCCTGTTCACGGCTATCACTATATGCTTCGTGTACATGGAGATATTGCTCGAGATACTAATGGTCTTACTGAAGATCATATAATAATACCTGATAACGGCTCGGTGGTAGAAATACAGGGTGGTGGAACAAAGATAGTTAAAATAAAAGAAAAAGCACCGTCAGGAATCGTAATGGTTGACGGATTCTCAGTCGGCGATATACAGGATGTGGTTATTCGTGATAGACAAATGCTCGCGCAAGATGGGATTTTTATTGTTTTTGCAATTATTAATTCTCAGACAGGACGATTGAAGAAGTCACCCGATATTATTTCTCGTGGATTCGTATATTTGCGAGAATCGCAAGAACTTCTTCATAATGCCCGAATTATCATAAGAAATACAATAGAAGATTCTACAAAAGGCATGAATCCTATCAATGTTGACTATGTTAAAACAAATATATCTGACAATGTCAGTAAATTCCTATTACAAAAGACTGCAAAACGACCGATAGTGATACCAGTATTGCTTACAGTGTAATCCACACAAACCATATCTCTGATATTCTCATGGTATAATTCTATTTATCATGCGACATCATCAGAATATAAACAAATCATCCGCCCTATACTCCATAGCGATAGTCGGATTCTTTGCCTCACTTCATATGTCGTTGCCGACATATTTCAATTCCAGCTTTCTTGGAATATTTGTGAATGAGAAAACAGTAGGTCTTATATATCTCAGCATATCTATCATAACCATACTGGGCTTCTTATCTATGAATACTATACTTCCGAAAATCGGCAATCTGCGGACTTCACTATTACTTATAATAATTCAGATAGCGGTATTTTATGGTATTATCACTTCATCTTCTGCTAGTAGTCTTATTCCACTTTTCATTCTTGGAATGTCTATAATAAACATGATAGCTCTTACCTTTGATATTTTCCTACAAAAAAACACAAGTATAGGACATACAGGCTCAGTACGCGGAATCTATATGACATCGATCAATGTTGCATGGGTGCTCGGTCCCATGCTAGGCGGTATGCTTATAGTCGGCAATAACTATAATGGAGTATATATCGCGGCATTTGCTTTACTATTTCCATTACTTTATCTTGTCTATAAAAATTTTAGTAATTTCCACGATGCGCATTATGTAAAGATTTCCACACGAGACGCTTTTATCAAAATTATTCGCAATAACAACATTTCAAAAATATTTTTTATTAATATTGTCCTACAAACTTTCTATGCATGGATGGTGGTATATACTCCGATCTATTTGCACACTGTAATAGGATTCAATTGGCAGGAAATCAGTTTTATGTTCACTATAATGCTTATACCATTTATCCTTATAGAGATTCCTCTCGGCAAACTCGCCGATAGAAAATGGGGAGAAAAAGAAATGATGGCAATGGGCTTTGTTATTATGAGCCTATCCACTCTTGCTTTAGCATTATTTACCGTAAAAAGTGTGATTATATGGACTATTATGCTGTTTATTACCCGTATTGGCGCAGCAACAGCAGAAATCATGATAGAAACATATTTTTTTAAAAAGGTTGACGGGCATGATCCAGAAATCTTGAGCATGTTCAGAATCACACGACCTGCATCATATTTCATAGCGCCACTTATCACTGCTATCGGGCTTATGTATACAACGGATAGATATTTATTTGTTATACTTGGGATGATTTGTCTTATTACACTATATCCTATATTGAAGATTAGGGATACGAATTAACGCCAACTTCCCATCCACATTCTTGCCTGCAATGCCTGATCAGAAAGCGACAGTCCATAGGTCAATGGACTAAAGAAAATAAAGAGATAGAGTGAAGTAAGCAATATAACTATATACAGAATTTTTTGAATCTTTTTATTCTCAACTTTATTTAATAAAACAATTATTGCCATAATGCTGAATATAAGCGCAACGGCATAGTGATAGAGAAACATTATTCTTCCAATAAGCATAAATGGTAGGAAATTTATAAAAAAACCAGTGAGTATAAAGATAGAAGCGTATTTATCTTTTATATCTTTAAATTTAAAAATAGTTAGAAATAGAAGAGTAATAATTGACAATGCCCCACCCCAATAAAGTAACGGATTACCGATAAAATATATGTATTTGCTATCAAGTACACCACTTACTGTAGATGTTGCCTGCCAATAATATATAGTTCTAGACATCAATGGCCAGCTATACCATGAGCTTGAATACTGATGCGGAGTGGTGAGACTATTATTTGCTCTTATCATCTCTCCTTGCAATTCCATGAATTTACCAAAGAAATCACTCTTTGCTTCTATACTATTATCCTGCGCAAATCTGTTTCCTATCAAAGTCTTTTGAAATTGCGCTGTCATATAGGCATCACCGGGGCCAGATTTCGGTAATAATTTAAAATGAATAGCAAATAGAGAAATATAGATAAATATAAATAGTCCAAAAGACCATAGTATTAACTTAAATGATTTCTTATTAAATATTCTGCCAGTTTCTCTGTAATTGTGATAAATTTCAAAAAGAATAATAAGACCAAGAAATGATAATCCGATCCATTTTATACAAAAACAGATAATAGCAAATGTAACTGAAAGAATAATGAATATTTTTTCAATTCCCCTATAATCAGGATTAGTATTTTCAATTTGTTTTCTATATGCAAAATAAAGTAAAATAGACAAAAAACCGGACATTAAAATAATACTATCCACCATAAGAAACCTACTCTGCACAATAAGAGAATTTTCCATGGAGATAAGAATACCAGCGAGAAATGCTAGATTTTCTTTTATATTCAAATATATTAATACCTTATATATTATTATAGGCAAAACAATACCGGCTATTATTGGTATAAGTCTCAAAAAGATAATCCATTGTGGCAAGCTATTCCCTATCTTTGTAAAATCCACAACACTTATATCATTACCAAAAAGATATGCCAAAAAAGCAAAAACTAACTTTGCCAATGGTGGATGAACATCAAAGAAATAGCTACTCTCAAGATAATTACTAATATAGTTCCCTATATGCACTTCATCGAATACCACCGAACTTGGATGGCCAAAGAAAATAATATGTGTAGACAAACTGATTAGGGTAAGAATCAATACATTAAGATATTTTGAATCACGAAATATAAGTTTCCATGGCGTCTTTATCCCTTCAACTATAATACTATTTGAAATCTTTGACTTTCCAGATACTCTGTTTTTAAATATTATTGGAATTTCCTTTATCTTGGCGCCTAATTTGAAGAAAAGGTATTTGAGTTCTATGGTATAAGCATATCCTGAGCTTCCCATATTATTTAAATCTACTTTTTTTAGAATATCAGTCGATATAGCATTGAACCCTGCCGTGATATCGTGCATCGGCATCATGGTTATCAGTCTTGTATAGAGATTGCCGAAAAAGCTTAGAATCTTTCTTTTCATTTCCCATCCTTCTGTCGCTCCACCAGATGCATAGCGAGATCCGATTACCATATCATGAGTTTTTCTTTTTTCCAGCATAAGCGGTATATAACTCGGATCATGAGACATATCAGCGTCCATGGTGATAATAGTGGAGATTTTATTATCTTTTATTAATTCATTAAAAGCTGATATATAAGCCTTACCGAGACCTTGTTTCTCTCTCCTCTTCATTATGGAAAGATGGGGAAATGTTTTTATCAATTCATCCACTATAGTAGCGGTTCCATCGGGAGAATTATCATCAACGACGAGAATATAGATATCAGGTATTATATCAAATATCTTTCTAATAATTATCTCAATAGTATCTCTTTCATTATATGTCGGTATCACTACTACAGTTCTCATATTATTAATTCTTATCCTTTATAGTATAGAAAATCATACTTATATACCTTATAAGTAATATGATGAGTGTAGTCCAGAATAATCCTAGAGAAATACCGGCGATTGCGTCCGAAAACCAATGCACTCCCAAATAGAGACGGCTAAAAGCTATAATAATAATAGTAATAATAGATAATAATATGAAAGTTTCTCTGTATATAATATTCTTTATATTCTTTGCAAAGAAGTAAATAATCAAGGTGAAGAAAATAGTGACAGCAATAGCATGACCACTTGGAAAGCTGTACCCAGTCTCCAAAATCAAGCTATTGATAGGGCGAGTACGCATTATCAATTCTTTTATCGAAGCCCCTAGTATAAGACCGCCTACTGTAGAAAATAGAGTTATGGCGACATATTTCCACTGTTTCTTATAGATAAAATAGAATAGTAATACAAGAGATACAACGGCCAAATTCTCCGGACTGAACACTTCAGTAATAAAATTCATAAATACAATACACCATGAGTTGATAAGTTTTAACGAAATAAATACATTGACCCATACATCAATCTCTGTCATAAATGACTTAATACTCAAAGCATCCTGCATTGTCTTGAAGAAAACATATAAACTACCTATATTCAAACCTAAAACAATAAGCTCGTATTTTGCAAATATGTGGAATTGTTTATTGATAAAATGATAACCCCAAATGATAAGAATGGATAATATGATAGCTATGACTATGAATTTTCCTAGTATTTCAGCTACAGCATGATAACTTGCGCCAAATATATAGCCGATACCAACAGAAGCAATAGACCATACGAATACCCCCAGAAAATCGAAAAGCCAAAATTTATTTATATGAATACCGCTAGCTCCGACTATAAAAGGAGTCAATTGTCTGGTAAATGGGCTGAATCGACCAAGTATTATGGTCTTTCCTGCATTGGAATATATCAATTCTTTTACTTTATTCAAACGCTCTTCATTCATGAAAACATATTTACCAAATTTTTTCAGAAAATTAAAACCGTATTTCTTACCTATAAGGAATCCTGCCACATCACCAATCATAGCACCAGCTATAGACAGAATAATCACTGTCTGCAAATCCAGAATATTTACCTTAGCGAGAAACCCTGAAAGAATGACTAAAGTATGTCCTGGTACGAATTGTCCTATAATCGGAATACCTTCAAGTAAAGATAGTAGAAATAATATGAAGTAGCCTGTTTGATCAGCCATTACCTCAATATTTGTAATAAAATCAGTGAATAAATGGGAAAAAGTGTTCAACATATTTTGATATTAAAAATTATTATACCACAAAGGGTATGAAATCTTTATGAAATTTTTATATATGATTTCCACACCAAATATGTGTTTTTTGTTTCAAGCTGGTTTATAATCCAAGCATGAAAATATTATTAATAGAAGATGATTATGACACATCATATCTCATAAAGAACGGCTTAACGGAAGAATCATTTGGAGTAGAAGTAGCAAGTGAGGGACCTGGAGGATCATTTATGGCACGCACAAGCTCTTATGATGTAATAATCATGGATTATTCCCTTCCAAAGAAAAATGGCATGGAGATATGCGAGGAAATCAGATCACAAGGAATATGCACTCCTATCATGTTCCTTACTATTCATGGAGAAGTGAAGAGAAAAGTAGATGCCTTGAATATAGGAGCAGATGATTATATGACCAAACCATTCTCTCTAGAAGAATTGAAAGCGAGAATAATAGCGTTGACCAGAAGACCAAAAAAGATTGACAGTCCTATACTCAAGATCAATGACCTCATGCTCAATACTCACAAAAAAACTGCCCATAGAGGAAAGACTCAAATATACCTGACAAGAAAAACTTATAATCTTCTTGAATATCTTATGAGGAATAGGGGTATGGTGCTTTCCAGAGGAATGATAATGGAATATGTATGGAATTCGGAAAGTGATCCATTTTCCAATACAGTAGAAGCTCATATTATGAATTTGCGAAGAAAAATAAATATATTTGGGAAAAAAGAAATACAGATTAGAAATATACCGGGAAGAGGGTATATTCTGGAATAGAATATCAATAGGCTATATCTTACCTTCTTGTATCTGCTTTATTACTTCATTTATCTGATCCTTTAACAATGGGAATTTGTCTTTTGCTGTATTTAATGTTTGTATTGCCAAACCCTTTTGTTTGTCCATAAGATATATAGAAGCAAGTGAAGAATATATTTCCTGATTATCAGAATCATTCTTCAGAAGACGCTTGTATATATCAATAGCCTTGGAATATTGTTTTGATACTATATAAGCGTTTATAATCCTTTCATCTGAAAATATCTCCGTATCATCTCCGAAGAGCTCCTTGGCCTTTGTATCTTGATTATTTGATACCAAGGCCATTATATAAGCGATTTTTGCGGTATCATTATCCTTTGCCAATAGATAAGTCTTCTCTAAAATATCCAATGCTTCTTTTTTCTTTCCGATATTGAGATAATTCAAAGCTACCTCAAATACTATGCTTTGTTTATTTGGAGAAAGTTCCATTGCCTTCTCCAACAATGGAGTGGCAGTTTTCCAATCGCCTATAGAGTTATAGAAACTTCCACCTATAATATATATCCTCGCATCATTTGGAGTCGTAGCTATTTGTTTGTTTATTTCCTTTTGCGCAAATTGATAGAATTCTGTTTTCTTTTGAATTGATTCCCCACCTCGTATTATATTTCCTATACAGTTCAATATCTGTTCTCTTGACTCTTGATTTGCAACCGTTTGATCAAGTTTGAAAACTTTTTCAAATGTTTTGACAGTCAGGTTTGAACCTCCACTATTACATACTTTAAATAGTTCTATAAGACCTCTATTTGCTTGTATTGGGCGAATATTGATGAAATACAGACTGGATAATAGAACTATGACTATGACCGGAGTGTATATATAGTCTCTTACTGTTATATAGTCTTCGGATAAGTTTTTTTCAAGATTTAGAAAGCATTTATATATTTTCCCTGATTTCATAGAATGTATGAATGCAAGAAATATGAAGAACATAACATAGCTGGTCTGATTGTCAAAGACGAAAATATTATGAATACCATATCCTACAAGCAAACCTATGAGTGCGGACTTTTGTCCCACAGTCATATTGCCTTTCAGAATGTATAGAAAAGATATAACATAGAGCGATAGGTATGATAGAAAACCAAGTATTCCAGAAGCGACAAGCCAGTCCAGAAACACACTATGTGCTCTATCGAACCACTGTTCATGTTTCCACATTTCCGGATTATAATTCGCATTGAAAATATAATTAAAATTCTCTTGACCAACACCGATAATGGTTGTCTTTGGAGAATCGAATATTTCATTTACCGCCATAGGCCATATATATCCTCTAGCTTGAGTCTTTGTATCTGATAGAGAAATAGTTGCTAAACGACCAAGCACTTCATTATTTTTTATCCATTGCGCATCTCTATTGAAATAAAAGACTATACTAAGAATAATTGTCAAGGCTACAATCATAGCAGAGATATATCTGCTTTTATTTGACTGACCTTTATCAGCCCTACCAAATAAAGTATAGATGACGCAAGAAATAAGAACAGCTGCAATCCAGCCGAGTATAGTACCGCGAGTAGCAGTCTGAAACATAATGAATGAGAATATGGCAAATAATATGGAATAGAACCAAACCTTTGGAGTTCTTGATACTGTTATAGCCATATAAGCAGATAGAAAAGCGTTTATAAGCATGAAAACAGCCATATAAGCCGAGTTACCTAGGGATGCGTCTACTCTACTTGCACCTTGATGTATTTCCGCCCAACCGAAAAATTGGAATGCTCCGTAAACAGCCACAATAAAACCCGAAAATAGAACAATATTGAAAAAATTATGCCAATTCTTCTTACCATATTCTCCAGAACCAAAAACAGAAGATAGGATAATAAAATACGCCCATAGATGAGCTATTGTGAGCCACCCCTCCATTCTTTCAAAATTTGACCATATACTGCGTAGAGGATTGAGTCCTGCTAGATCAGCGATAAGCACAATCAAAGTAAATAGCGTAACAGCAATACTCATACTATTCACCCGTGGAGCTACACTTTTATCAGTTCCAGCTACAGATGTGCCCTTCTCACGAAGCAGTAATATGAGCCATAGAGCAAAAACAATTTCCACTATTATCCTGAAAGCAAAAGCCTTGCCAGTAATAAAAGGAAAGAACATTGTATCTGCTACATAAAGCGGAATAAAAGGGATAATGCAGAGCCCTATGATTATTGCATATTTAACTATGATGTTTGTATTATTCATGATTTTGGAATGATAGCATTATTTGGAGTACTATAAAACACCTAGACTAAAGACTACTTTTATCATATAGTATGTATAATGATTTCTTATTATAAAAGCCGAATATATTCATTACTTAGATCAAGTGAGAGATATACTAAAACAGATATGGTATACCTTACCCGTGGCGGCTTCTGGCTTACCTTCGGTCAAGGTATAGCTTCTCTTGCTTCATTTCTCCTTGCTATAGGTTGCGCACATTTCCTACCAAAGGAAGTCTATGGACAATACAAATATATTATCTCTGTAGCGGCCATAATCACAACTTTTACTTTGACAGGACTTGGATCTGCTGTAGTTCAGTCAACAGCGATAGGGTTTTTCGGAACATTACGAAAAGCGTTTTGGATAAATCTGAAATGGAGTGTCTTCATGATACTTGGTTCACTTATAGGCGCTGTTTACTATATAATAAATGAAAATTATGAACTTGGTATTTCACTTATAATCATAGCTATAGTATCACCACTACTGAAAAGTTTTGAACTATATGATGCATATCTTGGTGGTAGAAAAGATTTCAAGAGAAGCTCAATTTTCAATTCAATTGAAGACACATTATCTGCTGTATTTATTTTTATAGCCATTTTACTTACAAATAATGTAATCATAATAGTAGGAGTTTATTTTATTTCGAATATGCTAATGAAAGCGTATTTTTACAGAAAAATCGATAAAGAAATTCCAAAAAATTCATCTATTGATTATGACGCTTTTCGTTATGGCAAACATCTAAGTTTCATCAATATCTGGCTCAATATTTCTGGACAAATCGACAAAATACTTATTTTCCACTATCTGGGAGCGATAGAACTTGCCATATATGCTTTCTCCACTGCAATACCGAGACAAGTGAGAAGCTTCATAGGTATGCTAGGCCCTCTTGCCATGCCGAAACTCGCAGAGAGAAGCGCAGATGAAATAAAAAAGAGTGTGCCAAAAAAGTTTTTGACTTCACTCTTTATACTTGGTCCTATAGTCATTATTTATATAATATCCGCGCCGTATATTTATAAAGTGTTTTTCCCGCAATATATGGATTCAGTATTCTATTCTCAAATATACGCTACTTTCATATTGCTTATGGGAAATCTATCCGAAGTGGCACTTTCCGCAAAGAAGGCAGTGAAAGAAAAATACATAATAAGTATAAGCGTCAGCATATTTAACACTGTACTCATGTTCATTATGCTTCATTTCTATGGAGCTCTAGGAGTTGTTCTATCAATAGTAATAACAAAATATCTAGGTTCCCTTTTATCATTTGCACTTCTAAAGAGAATTAAGGATTAAAAAGGTTATAAAAAAGCCCGACGAATACATCGTCGAGCGTGTTTGAAGAACTCAAAACTGAAAATAACCAAAGCTCCTTATACTACAGAGTGTCCTTACGGCGCAATTTCTGCATGATTGGGATTTCGGCTGGTAAAACAACCTTAACACCGTCACCGAGAGCTCTTTCGAAGTCCCTGATATTGCTCACCATTGTCTTGAGTCCTGTCGGCTCGAGACTTGCTGACTGATCACTTCCCCACATATCACGATGAATGGTGATGTGGCGTTCAACCATATTGGCACCGAGCGCCACAGCGCATACCGACATGGTGGTACCGCGCTCATGACCGCTGTAAGCAATAGGGCGATCAAAGTATTTTTTCATCTCCAACATAGCAGCAAGATTGAGATCCCTGCGTTCTGCGGGATAAGTGGAGACTGTATGGGAGATTATCAGCTCAGTCCTGCTATCATTGAGCAGTGTCACTGCCTTTACCATCTGCTCCCAAGTGGACATGCCAGTGCCGAGAATTACCGGACGACTTTTTGAAGCGACATGCGATAGAAGGTCTTTATCTGTCATGGACGCCGACGCCACCTTGTAGCATGGCGGATCGAACTGTTCAAGAAAATCCACCGATTCCTCATCCCATGGGGATGAGAACCAAAGAATACCAATATTCTTACAGTACTGGTCAATGACCTTATACTCTTCCGAACCAAACTCAAGAGCGTATTTGAGGTCACCGTTTGTAGTGTCCTTAATGTTTTTCTTCAAACGCTCAACCGATAAGGGTGGTAGAGCATTGCGATTGATAGCGTTTGTGATGATTTCATCGGGAACAGATCTTGGTTTGGCAAGTTCTGCCTCGCTGTAGACCACAGACACTGTCCTTTTTTGAAACTTCACAGCCTGACACCCTGCTTCTTTGGCGATGTTGATAAGCTGTAAAGCGTTTTCTACCGAACCATTGTGATTGATGCCGATCTCTGCCACCACAAAGCATGGATGACCATCACCGACATAACGATGACGATGACCGATTTTTATTGTTTTCATTTTTTCCTTTCGAAAAGCTTTCAGACTTTCTTATATCACAAAAAAATGATTATTGTAAGTTGACAACTCTATGTTTCCTCATTAAAATATTCTTAATGAAAATAGTCGCAATAATTCCTGCTCGTGGAGGTTCTCGGAGTATTCCCATGAAAAATCTCAAACTCCTTTGTGGTAAACCCCTTATCGCATGGTCAATACTTTCTGCAAAAGAAAGTAAATTAATCGATCGGGTGATAGTTTCTACAGACAGCGCAGAAATTGCGGAAGTAGCAAAGAAATATGGAGCTGAAGTGCCTTTTCTCCGGCCACAGGAACTGGCAACAGATACTCTCGGTATAGAACCTGTTCTGAAACACGCATATGAATGGCTCAAGGAAAATGAAAACTATAATGCTGATGCCTTGGTACTACTTATGCCTACTTCCCCAACAAGACAAACTTTCCATATCGATGACGCTATTAAAATATTTCAAGATACAAAAGCTGATTCAGTAGTGGCGGTAAATGAAACACCGGCAAATCATACCCCCTTCTGGACTCTAACTCGTCAGAAAGACGGTAGAGTAACATTGTTTGGCGATATTCCTCTGAAAAAGATACTGACTCGTAGACAGGATTTTCCGCAAAAATGCTATGCTAGGAACGATCTAGTATATGTATTAAAACCGGAAAATCTATACGATAAGGAGAAGTCAAATCTCTATGGAGAAAAAGTAGAACTTTATATAATATCAGACCCATCCCGTTATGAAATGGATATAAACACTCCTGATGAATGGCTTTATGCGGAACGTAGATTTCAGAAACTTATCGACAGCTTTAAGAAATAAATAAAAAGCGCCAGACTGCTGACGCCATGAGACTACATGAAGTATGTTAAAGCCGAATTCAACTCAAAGCCAAACTTGCCGGATCGATGTCTCTTGCCTTGAGAATGAAGTTTACAAGATCACGAACCGCACCAGCACCTGCTGGACGCTCGCTAACAAAATCAGTGATATCGCGAATCTGCTTTTCAGCAGTCACAGGAGCGGCTTTGAAACCAGACATTTTCAACATCGGAAAGTCGGTAAAGTCGTCGCCCATAGCAGCACATTCTTGTGCCGTTGTTCCATGATTCTCAAGCCATGTATTAAATGACCTAAGCTTTTCCAGACCCATCACCCCAGTGGCTAAAAAAATACGATGCCATTTTCCAGTATTTACCGATGGTAAGCCGTTCCATTTTTCCACTAATTGCTGAATAGGTCGTGCACCGACACCGCTTTCACCAGTCATGATAGCTACCCTTATGCCGATAGCCCGCAGGAATGATATCCCTTGTCCGTCATAATGACTTCGACGCTTGAGCACTGTTTTATCATCGAAGCCGATTATCTCGGTATTATCTGTTAGTACGCCGTCATTGTCGAAAACAACGGCTTTGATAGTGCAAGCAAGCTCGCGTACCCTTCTATCACCTTGTATTGTCATAGTGTTGTCTATTTTGAGATTTCACCAAATCATCATTGATCTAGTTCTATTTGCACATTAACACAAATATAGAAAATATCAAGTAATCACCCAACCACCATCCACCACCACAGTCTGCCCAGTCATATAGCTTGATGCGTCAGATGCAAGGAAAATAATAGTACCGACGAGATCATCAGGATGTCCAAGCCTCTTGAGTAATGTCCTTTCTGTCAGTCTCTTTACGAAGACTTCATCGGTATTTTGCGATTTCTTATAGTTTGGTATTGCTCCCGGACATAATGCATTTACCCTCACTGTCGGCGCAAACCATGCCGCGCAATATCGTGTCACCGCGAGAAGTCCTGTTTTTGCCATGCTGTATCCTGGAGGATTAAAATAATTTGTATCTTCATAAAGAAGTGGATTCGGCACGACAAAGGAGTACATGGAGCCGAGATTTATAACAGAGAGCGGACGCTTGGTCTTTTTGCTTTCCAAACCGAATATTTGTGTAGCCTGAAATGGCCAGTATGTCCCTGCTTCAAAACATTTTTGCATTTGGTCAAATGTAGCTGTTTCTACTTTACCAGTCTGATCATAGAAACCAGTTTTCTGTGTAAAATCAAAAGCGTTATTTATAAGAACATCTATATTTGTCTTTGCAATTTTTTCAAGAATTTTCTTTGTTTCTGCATGATCATATTGATCCATTTTTATAAAAGATACTTTTGCCTTTTTGAACTTGCCGAGCTTCTTTTTTAAATTATTTAGGCCTTCTTCAGAAATATCAATACAGACGAGGTTCTTTGCCTCATGGGCAAGTACAACCTCCGCAAAATGCACACCGAAGAAACCGGCAGCCCCCGTCAAAACAACACTTTTCCCCTTCAGGCTAAATAAATTTTTCATATTTTTATACTATCATATTCAAAAAATTCATCACATTGACAATCATGTATAAAAAGTGCAGAATCAATACCAGACAAGCACAGGAAATTGGAAAATGCGGAACAAATCCGCAGAAAGTTTTTTGAAATATGAGTGAAACAACAACACTGGAACTGCCACGCAGGACTTACAAAACCTCGCGGGCAGTGACCAGCACACATCCGAGCTACTTCGTAAGTCAGCTTGGCTTCAACGATCTCAGGGGAGTAAATGTGACTTTTATAAACATGCCCCTTCGAGAAACAGCGAAGCCGAATACCCCTCCGCAAGGACCGGGTCTTATGGCAGCGCGTTTGCGTCAATACGGTGCAAAAGTCTCCATTATCGACCTCAATGCCTATCGCATTCAAGATGCGATATCCAGAGCGAGGAATCTTCCACTTGGAAGACATATCACTCATGAGGAAACTCGAGAACTAATAAATACGCATCTCTATACTCATGGCGAGCCAAACATAATCGCTCTTTCGGGGATGATTACCACCCTACGCTGGCAGGAATTCGTCGCAAGAACAGTACGTGAAATGTGCCCGGATACAATACTCGTCTCTGGTGGAGGTCTCGCAACTGAAATCAGGGAAGGATTGCTAGGGTGGATTCCGGAGCTCGATGCAGTGGCACATTCGGAAGGAGATGACATAATCCTTCTTCTCGCACACGATGTGAAGAAGGCACAAGAACGGAATCTCAAACTCACCGATCTGGATGAGCGTCCTTATCGAAGGCTAGTCCCAGGCGGACTGCTTTATAATGGCGACCGACCACAGAATCTGGATGAACTTCCCTTTGCGGCATGGGACCTCTTACATGAAGATGTGGAAGGAAACCATTTGCTTGAATGGTATATCAACACTCCGGTTTGGGGTGGGAATGCCAACAACAGTTCGGCGACGTCATTCACCATGAAGAGAAGCCTTACCTCAGTGTCCAGTCGCGGATGTCCTTATCTCTGCGAATTCTGTTTTCGCGGAGCTCAAGGAGAAAGAAATTATGGCATGCGCTCGGCGGAGAATCTCCGCAAAGAGGCGCAATGGCTCAAGGAAACATACAATATTGATTTCCTTGGAATGCCAGATGACAACTTTGCGGTGAATATCGCAAGGATGAAGGCATTACCGGAAACATTCCGCGGTCTCAATCTCCGCTGGGGCACCCATACCCGCCTCGATGAGGCGGACATGGAACGCCTCGTTCCCATGCACGAGTCCGGCTGCATCTATATCGGCTTCGGTGCAGAAAGTGCCAGTGAGAAAGTGTTGGAATCTATGGGTAAGGGAGGATTTATTCTCCGCCCCAAAGGTTCAAGTACGAACAAACTGGTACAATACGAGGACTTCGAATTCCCACAGACAATGATGACAGGGCTCAGAAACTGTCGTGAGATGGGGATTCATGGTAATTGCACATGGATCATGGGCTTCCCAGGAGAAGGTCTCCGAGACCTTCAGACTAGCGTCGCCTTCATACAGTGGCAACTCTCTGAAGCAATAAGCGGGAAGACTCCTAGGACTAGCGAGTATCAGGTGGCATACGATTCCATTAATCAAAAGATGTTCGTAGCCACCGCCTACCCAGGCACCGAGATGTGCCGACATTCGAAAGTTCAAGGGCTTCTGAAAAAGCATTTTGGACTTTCGTTCCAAGAAGTAAACTGCAAAATTGAGCCCATTGTCAATTCTGCACTTCGCAACTATGTGCTCGAACTCGACGATGCCACAAAGGTCATGCACGGAACGGATGGCGAACCCATCTATTACGGCGATATGACCATGGATCAATTTTTGGAAGCTCGCGGCTATGTGGACGCGGGTACTCCGGAAAAGATTCTCAATATGAAAGAATAGCTTTAGGTCAATAGATTTGACCACACAGGGTACGCGAGTACCCTTTTTTATTTATATTTTATTTATTTCCAAGCAATAAGCAGTGATATCTCTTTTGGAAAATTATTGACGAGTTTTGTATATATTTTATGAGTCTGCTCCAAATTATTCATATTTCCACCACGAGCGATAATAGAAGTAATAAAAGTCTGAGGCGAAATCGGCAAAAATGAAATAAGATTTTTTATGAAGCCTGAGATACTATTCATTTTCGGTAAACGAGCAATATGATAATGCAAACATGAACTAAAACCCGCATCGAGAAAAGCATTTTGCCAATCCTTGAGACGATATTCCTTTTCACCATTCATACGACGCGTATGGTGCGTATCAGGAGACAATCCCATAGCAATTTTTGCATCTTTTGAATATTCTTGGTCTAAGAGATTTTCTAGATCTTTATCAGTCAAATCATTTGCACGAGTTTTATCAAAACAGATTACAAAACCGCCTGATTTCAGAACTCTATTTAATTCTTTAAATGTTTTTTTTATATCAGAGGAATGATGCAGAGAATAAAAATCAAATATGAAGTCTACTGAATTATCTGGAAGTTCTATATTATCAAAATCACCTATACAGCCTATTACTTTATTTTCATTCTGCCCCGCCACTTCGTGTACTACTTTTGGCATCAATTCCTTTACAATATTTTCGCAAATCTCCACTGAATAAAATTTATTGACCTGCGTATAATTGGCAAATAAAGCCGTAAAGAATCCGCAACCCCCACCTACTTCCAATCCTACACCACCAATTCTAGAATGTAGAAATTTTCTATTAACATATTCAACAAAATCCCTAACATTCTCAATAGTGATATTTGGCGCCACACTATCAAAGGTGATTTTCTTGAAAATATCATCAATGGGACAATCTTTGAGAGATAAAGCAAATCGCGTACGATAATGCTCGTTTATTTCCTTTTTCAATGCCTGATCTATTGACCAACTCTTTATTTCTATCATATAGTTTCAGTCTATTTTCAAAAGATTATTCCGTTATTATCGTCTCAAAGATTTTTTAACAAAACTTTTTATTTGCGACTTTATATATACTGGATGAAAAGGTGAATTGGAAATTTTTATCGGTTTTCTGTCTTGACTGAAAGAAAGACTTACGAGACGACGATCCGATCCTGCCGGCACCCTAGGGAAACCATGCCATGAATCTGGATGCTGTTCGAAATAAAAGAAGCTATTGCGAAGATCCGGCACTGCAAATAAAACAGTTTTCCTGTCTATGTCATAGACCTCGGTTCCAGCCACTCCACCTTTTTCTTTATTAAAATACATAAGACATGCAATGGTAGCATGAATCGGCGATGGGTCATCTTTGCGCGCTGCACCATCTATATGCGGTCCTTGTATACAACCTTCATTGCCATAGGTAAAACCAAAATTACAAAGAGAATTACATGGAACACCGGTAGCATCGGATACAATATCTATAAGCTCTTTTGAGCCACTTTCTTTTATTACTTCTTTCCAGATAGTCGGCAAATTATTCATATGACGAATAGAACCCCAATGTTTGCCATTATAATAATTCTGCCCTACATAGAAACGCTTGTGTCCGCCACCGGACTCCTTATCAACCAATTCAAACTTGCCCACATCAGGAAAAGTCCTTATAAGTTCTTCATAAACATCTTCTTTGAATACTTCAGTCACAAAACCGTATTTGAAACCATGGCTAGCTGTCTTTCTGTCATTTTTTAATCTACTGAAAGCTTCTATATTATAATATTTAATCATATTTATTATATTATATCTTTTTTAAGATAATATGGAAAGAATCAAGATACACAGTTCTGCATAAAATATATACAGGCAATAGATATGGATGCCTTGATACAACTGATGTTCGTCGCGTATCTTCCACACTGAAACCCAGACTACTGAAAAGTTTTTTTGTTTTCCCAAATGTCATGTAATGCATTTCAGAAAGCTTTTGTTTGCCAGATTGAGTATTGTCTTTTTGTTTTCCAGATAAACTAAGTAGAAGATCTCCCAGCTTTCTCGGTAACCAACTGATAAATGGCACATGATAGTGTTGATCTATCAATCCAAATCTATTCGGAACGGATATATAGATAATCCCATCTTTTTTCAACACTCTATAAGCTTCTTTCATCACAAGATACGGATTATCGACATGCTCTATCACCTCACATATGTTTATAAAATCAAATACATCATCTTCAAATGGTAATTTTTCTGCCTTACTACATATACCAGCTTTTCCGGGATGAGAATCAACACCCACGATTCTTCCACCACGACTTTCTACATCTTTCATAAACTCTCCCCATCCGCAACCGAGATCAAGCATATATCTCTGTAAAATATCTGGAATTTTGGTAATGAGATTATCTAGATGTGTCATACTCGCATTTTATTTTATTAAAAACATAATATCTTTTTCAAATTGAATTTCAATACAATCATTATTTGATATCTTTCTTGATTGCCTTATCAGCATTACATAATATGCGGTAAATCTTTTGAATATCTTTGATTTTATAAATGAAACAAATTGCATTATATACCATCTGATTAATCCTCCTTTAATGCGTGATATTTCTACCGTATCCTGTTCTGTTATCGTTTGTTCCCATTTGACAGTATGTAGTTTTATAGAACTAATTTTGTCTAATCCTAATCCAATAACAAAACGATTCCTCGCTTCTTCAATATAATTATTTTTATGAGCGATTTTTGATTTTGGATTTTTTGTTTTTCTAAAAGCCATTACGATATTCAATATATTTGGACTTTCATCCTCTATCATTTCATAACCATGTCTATTGAATAATTTCTCCAATGATTCCTTTGTAAACCCATGTATATGTGGCCAATAGAGAGAAAGATAATTAATATGTTCTCCATAAGCATCTGGAATAGCAAATATTGCATAATCACCATCTTTCTGAATCTCTGACATAGTCTGTATTACTTGTTCAGGATCATAGACATGTTCTAGTACATGATGGGAAAATATCAATCCATATGGACCATATTTCTTAATCTCTTTTGTCATATCTGGATTACCGAAGTCTCCGTGAAATATCTTAAAACCAAATACTTTATTTACAAGCTCTGCTCTATGTTTCGAATTCTCAATACCATACAACTTCTTGAAACCTGCTATTTCAAAATTTTTCATAACTTGACCATATCCACTGCCAATTTCGAAATATGGTTTATTTTTATCAATTTGCAATTTCCTATGGAGCTCGAAAGCGCAATGTCTACTACCCTTCACACCTCCTTTCTGAAGATTTACATCGCTTTTCATCTGTGCGATAGTACGCATAAAGTCCTTATCCCAATGATCAGAATAAAATGTCTTAAGCCATGATAGCGTCGGCTTATCCTGATATCCCATATAACCACATTCTGAACAAACCCCGACTCTTATCGTAATATGAGAACCTTTGCCTATAAGCACAGCTATGGTAGTCAGTTGATTGAGACATGCTGGACATGTTTCAACGGTCTCTAATTTTACTGATTTATGCAGATTAAAAATACCTAATCTAGAAGATCTTAATACACCCCCTATTTCTATTGCATTATCTTTGTAAAAGCATCTCATGTTTTATTTATAAATTATCAATACTTTCCTTAAGAAACCCAGCTACCCTTTCTCCAGACTTGCCATCCTTAAACATGATCTGTTGTCTAAACATGAGTTCTCGTTCTTTCGCGTGGATTTTCGGATTATCTAAATAAGCATTTATTGCTTCTATTAGTTCGTCCGTATTCTCTACAATCCATATTCCACCATAAGCTATCATTTTCTTCATATGATCCTCATGATGGTAGCGTCTGACACTTCTAGTATATCTTTTATTTTGGAATCCATCAAAATCAATGGCTATTTGAGGTTTATCAAAGATAAGAGAATCGATACCCAAGGTTGTAGCAGTCCATATAACAATATCCGAGTAATATAGAGAATCCCCGAGATGCACAGCGTCCTGTTTTGTGAGTTCTACTTCTTTTAAATTACCACTAAACCTTTTACCTGGATTTTCTACTATTAGATCTTTATCATGAGCGAATTCTTCTAGAAATGCTGGATGATGAGGATGATTCCTCACGAGTATTTGTACTGGATATTTTATAAATTTATCTGTTATAGCATTCTTCAGAATATGACAAATATCAATATCTGTATCTGATAGAATAGAACCAGCAGGAGCATAGAGTATAAGTCTTTTATTCATATCAGCACCTATAGTCTTGAAGAATTCTTCTCGAGGAGAACGTGTTCCGTTTACAAATTCATCGTATTGAGGTAAACCGCTAATGCGAATAGACTTCTTTGAAACATCATGAATAATAACGGCTTCTTCTAGCAAGGTTTGATTATTCACTATAAGAATATCTGGTATAATCTTTAACACCCCTTTGCTATAACAATTATCCCATGATCTCACCATGCCGACTATCTTTATTCCATGTCTTCTTGCCTCCGCAGAAAAAGCTGTATCATTGTCATCGAAGACATCACTAGAGAAAATCATATCAGGCTTATACTTGTCAAAAATCTTTGAGACTTCATTCACAATAACTTTTTTTATGAAGAAATATCTGAATATATTCCTGAAGACTTTTTTCCCACCAAAGACAGAAGTGAAGAGAATCTCACCATAATATTTCAAATATCTGAACATATTCCTACCCATATCTCTCCTTTCTACCTTTTTATACCAAAGATAATGTGAGTGTATAAGTAAATGAGATAATCTAGAATAAAAAGTTATAATAGGATTTTTTGATAAAGACACATTATCAACTCCAACAATATCAATATTTTTTTCATGAAAATATTCTCTGAAATAATCAACTTTTGCAATTGGAACCAATAGAATATATTTGATATTGGGAATATTTCTCAAAATATCAAAAGCTTTAGTGTTTAGAAAGTTCTTTGAAATAAAGCTATGAAATACAGTAACGAATATTGTTTTGGATTTCATCTTTTTTCTGATATATGTATGATAATACCCTTTCCAAAAAGACTCGGTATAAGCTTATTGAGTATCGGTATACCTTGATATAGTATCAGCTTATTCAGTTTTAAGTTTAGAGAATTAACCCAGAAAATAACATCTCTCACTGTCCAATATCGCAAATGTTCGCTAGGATGCAATATCCACTGCAGAGGAAATGATCCGAAAAGTAATCTAAAACGATGTTCATAGTAGCCGGTATTTGGAAAAGAAAATATCATTCCTTTGCGCGCTTTTGGTAACATTTTTATTATAAACTCTTCTGGATTATGCATATGTTCTAGTATTTCCAAGCCCATAATATAATCCACTTGAGGCAGATTATTGAGCGATTCTATTTTGGTTATATCGCATTCAACAGTTTCTATACCGAGTTGTCGCGCATTTTCCAATATAGAATCATTCATATCAACCCCTATTCCTTTTACCCCCTTTTCATCTACAAGAAATTTAAGCAATGCCCCATCACCACAGCCAACATCCATTATAATATCGCCTTTCTGCAATATATTTGATATATGCAAAGCTCGATCCTTCTGCCATACTGATAGAATAGCCTTATCTCTACGACCGCGCTTTTCCCAGTATTTTGTATAATCGACTTTATAATCTATACCAAGAGAAACTTCTGGGTATTTTCTCAACCTTTTTATATCTTCCTTTATGACAAATAGTATGTCTTTAATAATCATAAGTATAATTTTATGTATTCTTTGACCTTTTCAGTCCATGACATGGTTACAGCGTAAGCACGAGCACTAGATGACATAGAATTATATAGCATATCATCTCTTAAAACCATGAAGACCTTAGAAACAATATCATTAATATCATTACTCTTTACAAGAAAGCCTGTTTTCCCATTGACTATTGCATCTTCAGCTCCGCTTTCATAACAACCTATAACTGGAGTACCAAATGCATTTGCTTCAATATAAACCAATCCGAAACCTTCAAAATCATATTTATCACTAACTGATGTGAGTACAAAAAGCTTTGCTCTAGAATAAAAATCTATCAATCTATCGTCATTAGCATCATCTATTATCTCCACATTATCTGCAATATTCAGATCTCTAATAATCTCTTTTATATATTTCACATATTTTATATCTGAAGTATTTCCTATTATTATATATTTATAATCAGGAAACTCCTTTAGAACTTCTGCAAAAACTTTAAGAGATATATGAAAACCTTTTCTATTTTTCACACTACCTACACCTAGAATAGTTTTTTCTTTTGATTTAGATATATCCTTGCGAGCAATAGTTAAAAAAGATTCGTTAATACCGTTATTGATAACGACTATTGGAATATTCGGCAACATGTCTTGTAGACGCTTCTTGGTATATTGACTTACAGCTACTATATGTTTTGCTTTTGCACAAAAATGTTTTTGCAATATAGAATATACAGGGTTTATAAAAGGCTTTAATGCAAATGAACCGTGCACAGTAATAATGTATTTCTTTCTTAAAATAAGTGCTATAAGATAGGCGATAGGCGAATATGTTTCAACCATGCAGTGTATAATATCTGGATTGAACTTTTTGATTTGTAAAATATATTTAAAAACAAAAAAGTATGAGAGTAGGTAGTTTTTTGAAAAAGAAATTGGCGAGGATAATACCTCGTATTGTGTGAATTCTATATCTGTATTCTTTCTATGACATAGTATGCGTATATCGTTACCTATATCAGAAAGCGAATATATAAGATCGGTAGAATATCGACCCCATCCGTCTGTGCCGTATAGATGATTTGTTATGCATAATATTCTCATATCTTTTTTAAAAAGCCGGCTATGCTAGCCCCTCTATTATACCAGTCATATCTTTGAACATCTTTGAAAGCTTTTTCTACTATCTTTTTTTCCAAGTATTTATCACTTATAATTCTTTTTATATTCAAAGCCAATTCTTCTGAATTATCCGCTTCAATCAAAATAGAGTTATTATCGTCAAGAATTTCACATATAGACTTGAGCTTTGATGCTATTATCGGTCTTTGGCTTGCCATATATTCAAAAAGCTTCATGGGAGATGTATAGGCTCTCGATACTTTTTCCTTTGCGCTATTTGGCAATACTAGAATATCTGCTGATTTCATATAATAAGGTATGATTTGTGGAGGCTGTTGAGATATCATGACAATTCTCTCATCGTGATAAAGTTTTTTGAATTCTCTTTGGGCATCAGTATTTCCACCAACAAATAATATTATAGTATCACTTGATAAATCTTTTACACTCTGCGCAAGTGTATCTATCCCCTTCCATTTCAGAAGACTGCCTGTATAGAGAATTATCTTTGATTCTAGTGATAAACCGAGTATTTTTCTACAATCATCTTTTGATAAATGTATATTGAAATCCTTTATATCTACCCCATCAGGAGCGACAAGTATAGGTTTATTCCCTTTGAATTTATCATTATAGAGATCTCTCAAACCATTTGATATAGTGACGAGCGCGTATACACGACGCAGAAGCATTGCCATAAAGATATTACCCCTAGCGTCATGCACTTCCCATATGCATTTTTTATATACGAAGGAAGACACAACGAGTGGCATTTCATCGCGAGAATACACCAAATCATGTCTATTAAACAGCGCATAAGTAACTGAAATAATACTGAAGGTAAATGAGTGCAAGCGTACTCCATATTTACCGAGATATGTTAGGTCTAGATTTGGTAAATACTTTATGGTGAAGTTTCGATCGCAATTATAAAATACGAAAGGATTATCATGTATATTATTTATGCGTTTAGGAACTACCAAAGTCACAGAAATGCCATTTTTTGCTATGGCTTCACATGTCTTCATAATCTGTATACCATGTGCCTTATCCGTGGGCAGGCGTATATTGGCTATATAAAGTAATTTCATACACTTTAGTATACCTTAAAATGCAAGAAGGCTTTGTAGCAAGTCTAATTCATTTTTCGTAAGCTCTGGATTGTTGGGAAAATAAAAACCATTTTCATGAATCCAGTGAGTATTTGGGCATTCTTTAGGTCTATGATTATTGTGTTTTAGATAAAATGGTTGCCTTGTAATATTACCCGCAAGAATCGGTCTGATTTCCACTCCCGCGTCTTTGAATCTTTTTTTATACTTTTCAATAACTCCAGTCTTATGACAGATCATAGGCATGGCAAAATTTGAAATAGTATCCATATGGTCTAGCTCAAACTTTATAAAATCAGGGTTGAGATGAAGTGCTTTATGGAAAATAAGGAAATTCTTCTCGCGCTTCTTCACTATCTCATCTAAATACTGAAGTTGAGTATTTCCAATGAAACCACTAATCTCTGTCGGTCTAGCATTATATGCTAGATTGTAAAATGTATAACCACAGTAAAATTCGCTTATACTATGCTCTTCTCGCATATCTATTTTCCTATCAGGATGAAGATTGCGAGACCAGCCATGCGCGCGAACCATGACGAGCATTTCGTGAAGCTCTTTATCATCAGTGCATATCATACCACCCTCAATAGTAGACATATGATGCCCGACGAAAAAGGAAAAGGTTGACGCCAGACTCCAATTGCCGAGTTTTCTACCTTTAGTGATTGATCCTAGAGCTTCGCAGTTATCTTCAAGCAACATGACCTTGTGTTTACGACATAGATTTTCTATGTTTGTCATATTTCCACAGAAACCGAGCACATTGGTGATAAAAAGAGCATCGAGATCTTTGATGTGCTTTTTTGATTCTTCCTCGGATATATTGAGATTACAGAGATCGACATCGAGCGCCACTGGTCTCAAGCCTAATTGAAAAAGTGGCATAACATTTGTAGCCCATGTAAGAGCTGTAAATCCTACAGTATCTTTCTTCTTCAGTCTGCCTAGATTGAGAAGCGCTTGAATGAGCACAAGGTTGGCGCTTGAACCGCTCGAAACAAAAACTGCGTATTTGCGATTTTGTTTTTTGGCAAAAGCTTTTTCAAACTTAAAACACTCTTCGTTGAGACTAAAAATCTTTGCGTTTTTTACAAATTTTATCAGTTTATTTTTAGTTTCTTCTTCGCGATAGAAACTTGATTTTACAAGTTTAATTTTAATCATATTATTTATCAGCTTTTTCCTTTTCAAATTCATAATCGGCTTTGGACATTATACGAACAAGATCTTTGAATCTAGTTTTAGGTTTCCACCCTAGAAACTGCCTTGCCTTTGAATAATTCCCTATTAGAATATCGACTTCAGTTGGTCTGAAATAATGTTGATCAATTTCAATGATAATTTTTTTTGTTTTTTTATCAATACCCTTTTCGTTTATACCTTTTCCTTTCCACACAAGATCTATATTGAGATTTCTTGCAGTTTCCTCAACAAATTCACGTATAGTATGAGTTTCTCCTGTAGCGAGTACATAGTCATCGGGAGTTTTCTGCTGAAGCATACACCACATCCCTTCTACATATTCTTTTGCATATCCCCAATCCCGCTTTGACTCTAGATTACCTAGATACATCTTTTTATCAACACCGAGCTTAATACGAGACAAACCTCTAGTAATTTTCCTAGTAACAAATGTCTCCCCTCGTCTTGGCGATTCATGATTGAATAGAATACCGTTGCAAGCAAATACCCCATAACTTTCTCTATAGTTCTTGGTAATCCAATAAGCATAAACTTTCGCGCATCCATATGGAGATTGAGGATAAAAAGGAGTGTTTTCAGTTTGTGGTATTTCGGCAACTTTACCGAACATTTCTGATGATGAAGCTTGATAAAATTTTATTTTTTTCTTAACTTTCCTTATAGCTTCAAGCATACGCAAGGCTCCTAGAGCGACAATATCTGTTGTGAATTCTGGCATATCAAAGCTCACCCGCACATGGCTTTGTGCAGCGAGATTATATATTTCATCCGGCATTATTTTTTGAACAAAGTTTTCAATACTGCCGAAATCCTGCAAATCCGCATAGTGAAGTATCAGTTTTTTATTTTTCTCATGAGGATCCTGAAAAAGATGTTCAATTCTCTGAGTATTGAATGTTGATGAACGACGCACAAAACCGTGAACTTCATAGCCTTTACTAAGTAACAGTTCAGCGAGATACGAACCATCCTGACCGGTAATACCTGTAATCAAAGCAACTTTTTTCATATATTTTCCAAGTGTATCAAATATGAACCTTTTTGCAATTTTATTTAATTTTTTGGATTTTTTGATTTATTTAAGATTTTCCAAAAACCAATTATAGAAAGATTTTAGTCCGTCTTCTAGGTCGGTCTTTGCTTTCCAACCAAGGCTATTTATTTTTGAAACATCTAGGAGCTTCCTCGGCATGCCATCAAGCTTACTTGTATCAAAGACGATTTGACCCCTGAAACCAATCACTTTCTGAATAAGCAATGCCAACTCTCTTATAGTAACATCAACACCTGTACCAATATTCAAAAATTCTTTTTTATCATATTTTTTCAACATCCACACTATAGCATCAGCAAGATCGTCAACATAGAGAAATTCTCTTTTTATTTTACCACTTCCCCATACTATAACTTCTTTATTATTATTTATCTTTGCCTGATGCATACGCCCCACAAGTGCAGGGATAACATGAGACTTTAGAGGGTCATTCGTATCTCCTGGTCCATATATATTAGTTGGCATGCAGGAAATAAATATCTTGCCATACTGTTCATAGATTTTCTCGCAGAGCTTGACTCCTGATATCTTCGCTATAGCGTATCCCTCATTTGTAGGCTCTGGTTTTCCAACAAGCAAGTATTCCTCTTTCATTGGCTGATTTGAATCCCGTGGATAGGCGCAAGAGCTTCCTAAGAAAATAACTTTTTTAGCATTATTTCTCAATGATGACCATAAAATATTATTCTGTATTTGAAGATTTTCATATAAAAAGTCCGCGGGATATGTCATATTTGCCTTTATACCGCCAACTCTTGCAGCGGCAATAATGACATAGTCTGGTTTTTCTTTTGCAAAAAATCTTTTTACCCTTTCACTTGACAATAGATCAAGTTCTTTGTGGGTTTTTAATAGGATATTGGTATAGCCGTCTTTTTTTAATTTTCTAACTATAGCGCTTCCCACAAGCCCTGTATGTCCAGCTATATATATTTTACTCTTTTTTGTAAGCATAGGCTTTATTGTAGAATAAAAAACCATTATAAGTAATTGACACTACTCATGATATATGATAAGGTTTTCTACCAGTAAGAGTCTCCGTAGATTATCACTTACTATTGAGACTTAAATATTGAAAAAGTGAAAAACAAATAGAAAGGTTGAGCATGAATAAAAAAGTGTGTTTGGTGACGACAACGTTCACCAAAGATGGCAATGACATGCGCTTTAAGCTGGCGCTGAAAACATGTCAGATGGCGAGAGAACATGAATACCCAATCTACATTGTCGACGGCTCGCCAGACCAAATGATGCAGACCCAGCTAATCCTAAACGGTGCTACCAAAGTAAATTCGGAAAGGGGAAGAGGCATGGGTGCCTCTCGCAGGCAATGCCTGCTCATGGGTCTCGCAACAAATGCGGATGTCATAATCTGGCTTGAGCCGGAGAAACACACTATCGTACCCTTGCTCGGGAAATGTGTGGAACTCATTCAGAGCAACCAGGCACAGCTTGTCGTGCCTCGCAGGAGAAATCTGGACGGTTATCCCATGTACCAACAACTCTCCGAGCATCGTGGTAACTGGGAAATCGGCAATATTCTCGGGCGAACCGATCTCGACCTCTATATCGGTCCGAGGGTCATGAACCGGGCAGCGGCAACGATCATGGCGTCGTATAATGGTAAGTGCGGTGAGAACACCTATGGCGATCGTTGGGAGATACTTTTCATCCCCATTGCCCAGATGATCTCTGCCAAGATGAACATTCAGTCGGTCGTAGTGGACTATGTTCACCCGACGGAACAGCTCGTCGAGGACGACGAGCTTATGCGCAAGAAACGCGATGAGCAGTTCAAAGACCTTGTTGAATCCATGGGAGCCGAAGCCAAGCGTCTCGACATCGTCGGGCTTCCTGGATTTCATTGAGAGGAAAGCTCAACAAGTCCAAATAATTGTGATTCAGGCATTGTTCCCCCTAGGGATAATGCTTTTTTTTATTCTTCGTATCACACGATTTATAAAATGTATTGGTGGAAAACTATATATCTTTCGTAGAATATATTTATTTCTAGTTTCTACTTTGCGCTTGCTAGTATCCACATATATTCCCTCTTTTTTACAGAGCGCTATAGCATCATAAAACCATTTACCTCGTTTTATGGCTGTAGCATAATAATCAATAGCTGGATTTTTCTTATATACTGAAAGGAATAATTCATTCATTACAGATGATCTTTTGGTACCATCCCATTCCATTTGCCATGCATTCTCGCCAGATCTCATAAGTTCCAAAAAGGAATTTTTATTCCATATTGCAGTCATTGTTGAGACGCGATATGGCGCATTTTTCCCTATGATTCCAAGCTCTTTGTCCTTAGTATATAACATATCTGGACCTGGCGCGGGGTATAATCTCAGACATGCCACATTGTCTCTTTTTGTAATTTCCAAAAGTCTCAATACTCGCGCAGTATCAACAGTTTTCAAAAGAAAAACATCTTCGAGAAAATATATGAAGTATTTGTCAGGGATTTGTTTAAGTGCTTTATCTACATTATTTGCCCAGCCGAAGTCTTTTCCAAGTAGTATTGGCTTTACTCTATTGTCTCCAAAACTTTTCGTTTCGCTGATGAGATATATCTGAAAAGGACAATCAGGCCAATATTTAAAAAAGAAACCAAAAAACGGATCCCACGCGTCGCTGTACGCATCGCATGATGGGATAACTATTGAGCAGTTTGTATTTTTATCCATTTTTTAATCTTTTAATATTAATTTAATTTATCATTTATACTTTCTAGTATGCGACTCACCCTTGCCATACTTCCATGTTTATTCAATATCTCTCTATATTCTCCAGTATCAAACATATTCTTATACGATGAGTCTTTAAGTATTGGCAGAAGTTTTTTTAATTCATATTCCAAATCATAAATATTTCTAAACTCTATAATTCTCTCAAAATCTAGAGAATTATCATCTGAATATAGTATATCAATACTTTCAGTAAGTAAAATACAATTATTGCTCAGTATTTCCCAGAATCTTGCAGTATCGAAACCTCCACCACCTATTGATATACCAACCTTTGATCTAGCCAAAATATTATAAAATTCTTCCCTGCCTCTGTTTTTTGCATTATCAAATCCAAATCCATTTGTAATTTCGGTTTTGCAGATTAAGTTATTTTTCCGAGAGAAGTCTTGCACGAGTTCCGTAGCATATTTCCTCATTGGTGGATATTCTGTCTGCCCAAAAATGCAAACGATATCAATATCTTTCTTTATTGAATCATTATAATTGATATATCTGCGCTCAATACCAAAAGGCAATGGAACAATACCGTTTATATACGGCTTTTCTCTCCTGAAATATTTACTGCATTTGTTAAGCATATCTTCCACAATACGCCCATTACCTTGAAATGTTCCTTTTAAAATCTGTGATTGCAATTCCGCATCATATCGTCTGTTCTTCCCTATTTCTGATCCGTCTATAAATACTGTCTTATTGAAATGATTTATCTTTTCTGCGAGAGCAATGTTTGTGCCTCTTTTTCCAAAAATTAAAATTATTAAATCAGCATCATTTGCAAAATCTATGAAATCATTTTCATCTATTAGAAATGGTTTTATATTCAAATCGGTAGGATATATATACCAACTGGGGAATCTTATCTCTAAACTTTTATCTTGTTCATATAAATTCAGTAATCCGTCAATAACGGTATCACATAGCACATCTCTAGCTTCAAAGGGTAGAATTACGGCTATTTTTTTATTTATCATATTCTTGGACATTACAATACTTCCGCAATATAGCATATTTGATGACCAAATAGATTTGGTAAGTATTTATGTAATGGAATATTCAAAATCGATAAGCCATTTGAGGATTCTGTATAAGTAAGTTTTAATTTCCTTGAGCCTAGCCAATCAATGAAATCACTATGCGACCAATATCTCACATGTTCTGATGGATGATGAACCCATTGAGTAAAGAAACGGCCCATAAACATGAGATGTATTCTGTAACGATAGAAAGCGCTGTTTGGAATGGTAAGTATAAAGTTTTTTGTGTATGGCTTGAACATTTCTATAACATTTTCAGGATCAGTGAGATGCTCTAGTACTTCGCTCATAATTATATAATCATATTTTGCATTGAGAGAATCTGATTTCAAATTTTCAAGATTGATTGTATTTGTCTTTATTCCGTGATTTTCATAACCCTTTAGAACAATCGGCGAAATATCAGCCACTTCTATATTTACTCCTTTATTCTTTAATTCAATAGGCAAAAGCGAATTCCCACAGCCAATATCTATGACTTTTGACCCTTTAGGAATATATTCTAGTATGATCTCTTCGCGCTCTTTTAGCTTTTTATTTAGAGAAAATCCGCGACTTTTCCAGTAATCGTTGTAGTCTATTTTCTTGATTTGACTAAAATCTGCCCTCCTTGTCCCTGTGAAATAAAACATAAATCTATTGTAACTCATTTAATAAGTTTTGCACTAGAGTACGGCTATTGAGGTTTTCTTTATATAGATTCAAAGCGTTATGAGATATAGCATCACGAAGTTCAATATTATCTTTCAATTCTATGATCTTCTTGGTTAAATCATTTTCATTATTTGCTTCTACAAGCAAAATATTTTCTCTATCGATAAAGAGCTCTGCCGTACCCTGACTTCTCCTCGTAATCACAGCCTTACCACAAGCCATAGCTTCATACACCTTGTTCGGTATAACCATATTAGCTTTTTTACTATCGCCAAATATTCCAAGACAGATATGGGCTTTAGCCATTTCTTCTGATAATCTTTCAAAAGGAACTTTATTGATTAATTGAATATTTCTTAAATTATGATTATTAATCTCTCTTTGTATATCTTTATGCATTTTTTCATTACCTATTAGACGAAATATTATGTTTTCATTTTTCAGCAAAATGGCGCTTTTTACTATACACGATACACCCTGAAGCGGTATATATGATCCGTGAAAATGCACAGTAAATATTTCTGATGTAGTTTTTGCTTCTTGCGGATACATGACTCTATCATCAGTTCCCACAAAAACTCTGATGAACTTATCCTTTTTTACAAAAAAGGTTTTTAAAAAATAATCAATATGAGTATTGGTATCTAGGAGTATACGGTAGGAAATATGACAGCTATAAAAGTCTAGAATCCAATCTTTCAAAGCTCTCATAGAAAAACGAGAGTATAATCTGCGATCATATACATTGGAATCATATAATGAAACAAAAGCATCAAAAATTATCTTTTTACCAAAAAGCATATATGCAAGCCATACGACAGAGTGTCCAGGAAAAGCCACTATAATATATTCAAACTTTATTTTACTAATTTTTTTATATTCTTTATACAATTGTATGAATTTAGAAAAACCGCGATAGATATGTGGATCGATTTTACAAAGAATAATTTCATAACCATTCTCTTCAAAACCTTTAATCAATACCCTATTGCGCGAATATTCCTTATCAAAAATACCAAAAAAACAAACTTTTGAATTCATATTTTAATTTTGCATCATTTTTACGATATCAGCAATGAGTCGTGTGAGACTAGATTTAGATATTACTTCCCCATGAAGATATTCTCCGATATGCGTGTATTCATCACTTTTATAGAGAGAAATTATTTTTTTAGAGACATCGTATGTAAGATTCTCTCCTTTACACAATAAGATATCTTTATAACTTCCCAAATACCCCTCAAATGCTTTATTCGCAACAATAACAGGCAAACCTGATGCCATAGCTTCTAGCACCACCTTATCAAGTCCGCCGGTCGGTGCCAGATTGATTGAGATATCACTATTCCAATAGTGCTTTGGCAAATCTTTATTTGCTATTGGACCAAGAAAATTGACTTCACTTTCTAAATTATTTTCTTTTATAAATTTCTTCAATTCTTTTTCATATTCAATATCTTTTATAAGTACAGGCGCGCCTATAATAGATATTTGGAAAGGAATATGACTATTTTTTAATACAATCGCAGATTTTATGAGTATTTCAAGTCTCTTTATGGAAGTGATTCTGCCTACTGTAATTATTTTACATACACCATTATCTTTATTGTCTTTTATAAGCTCTACTGGTCTTTCAAATCTTGCAATATCCACCGCCTGCCCCATAAAATGAACTTTTTCACTTTTTATTCTGAAGCTTTCCGGCGTCGCGGTAAAGATAATATCAGAAAGTAAAGTAGCTATGCGCAATTTCAAATCCACAGATCTATGCACATACCATAGAGCTATCTTTTTATCAAAAATCTTCCAAAGCAGAAATCCGCATATCACATAAAGCGGGCTCATATGACAAAAAACCGCATCGTAATTTTTACTTTCTAAAAAACTATACTTCCATAACAGATAGAAATATTTTATTTTTGATTTATTTTTTTCTTTTCCGAGTGATAAAACTTTGACATTGCTAGGTAAATCATATGTATATGTTTCAAGTGAAATAACAGTCACTTTTTCCACATTCTTTGCAAAAAGCCTTACCCAATCATGGAAAAATCCGAAATAACTATCATTCATATCGAGCTTTTGCGTGACTATAAGGATATTTAATGTTTTGTCTGTGGAGATTTTCGATATGTCTTTTTTGAAAATAAAATAGCGATAAATAATAAATGACTCTATCGCAATAATAGCTGAGGCGATAATCTGCGCCCACACCACAGTACGAAGATAGAAATCAGATGGAATAAAATCCAAGTACAAGAGAAAATGTATTATGAGACTATTGATAAAAACATTTGTGGCGGAGACAATGAAATAAAGAGTAAGCTGTTTATGAAATTTGTCATCCTTTGAATCCTTGAATGTCCAATATTTTTGAAAAGAAAAACTGACGAAAAAAGCGATGAGAAATGCAATATTTACACTCACAAGATAATGCAAATGCAGACTATCTAGAAAATTCAAAATAGCAAGATCAACAATTGCCGCAGTACCCCCTGAAATAATATATTTTATAATAATATGCATACAGTATAATAGACTATCTAGATTTGAAGAGATTTCTGTAATATCTTCGCAATACTTTCTGCTTTCCACTCCACAATCTCTGCCCCCACTTCTCTAGCAATACCCACATCAGTGGATACTATTTTCTTCCCTGCGATTTGCGCTTCTTTCAAAACCATACCATAACCCTCATACCATGAAGTGACAAGTACTATATCACAACCTTTATAGTACGATACGGTATCACTTTGCCAACCCTCAAATATCACATTTTGGCTCATATCGAGCTTATAGACGAACTTTTTCAAGCTATTCATGAGACTTCCAGAACCGACTATGATGAGTCCTGTGCCGTCCGTTACGGAGTTTGCCCGACTATGTAGAATTTTCATCGCCTTTATTGCCATTTCTATATTCTTTTCTGATTCTAAGCGAGAAATTACAAGAATATTTTTTTTAAATTGAGGAAACTTTTCCCTTAGAATAAATAACGGTGCTGTATTTCTAATATAATCTTCATTGATTGCTATTGGTTTTATTATTATTTTTTCCGCATTAAGTCCGCGCATGACAAGTGAATCGGCGATTTTACTAGATACAACTCTTATAACTTGCGCATGAGGCAAGATAAATTTCGAAATAAAAAGACGGATTTTATTGAGCAATGCGTTTTTCCAACCTATACAATAACCACTGGTAAAATATGGACTGAATAAATCAGTATGTATTTGTAAGAGCAATTCAGAATCATTGCGGAGATTTGCAAGCTTCTTACCAACAAGACCTGTTTCGAATGGATCTTGGCAAGAAATAAGTAACTTTTCAGTCTTTGCAGTATTTTTCAAAATTTTTCTGCCGATTTTATAGGCAGTGTTTATATAGGTTAGTTTTGAAAATGAATTTGTGGAATATATAAAAAGATTTTCGGGCATACTTTCATTATGAAAATAATATTTTTGAGTTGAAAAAACTATAATGTGTAATTCTTTATAATCTTTCGCGTAGTCTATCATTCTAGATCTTACAGCACTTCTCTCATTAATAATCATTTTATCAGTAGAAATCATAATAACAATATGATTTCTATAATCCTTATAATCTGTTTTGTATTCGATTTTATTACTACTATTATCCTGCATGAATCATTTTAATTTAGATTGTAATAGAACTATTTCCTCACCTATATGATCCCATGTATGTACCCAGTTGAACTTCCTAATTTTCTCAGCTTGCATAGCGCGATTCTTCGGATCTGCCATCCAGACGATTTTTTCTACTATATCTTTTTCACTTGTCGGATCTACAAATATTGCGCATTCCTTAACTCTTTCAGTAATTCCATTTTCCTTAGTCAAAATAAATGGAGTGCCAACACGTATGGCATCAAATATCATATTTGGACTTATATCACCAAGAGATGTGAGAACCACTGCATAGGAGCGACGCATTCTTTCCTGAAAATTATCATACACCGCTTTTGTAGTATCGAATTCAATATTTTCTAGTCCTTTCGCAAAATCTCTCTTTGAAACTTCTTCTTGAGCAATTTTGAATGCTTTTTTCAAGGCATTGATGTTTTTCCAGACAAGCTCGCGGGTTCCAGCAACAAAGGTTCTATTTTCAGGTAGTATTTGTTTTTCTCGCGGACCGCAAAAATTTTCCACTATTCTACTCTTTGTCTTATCAAGCTTGTATTCGTCTTCAAAAATCCCCTTTTGCCATTCTGTGCTATATATAACCAGAGATGCTTTGCGAAGCGTCTGTCCTCCTAGTCTGTGAATTATTTTTTCTTTTTTAGAAAGTTTATTCATGCAAGTCTGGTAAAAGTCCTTAAATAAAACCATGTCGCCAGTTCTCTCAGTATATGTTTCCCATAGGAAATCTCCTCCAGTGCGTATCATGTATTTTTTCCCCATAAGTTTGCAGGCATACATAGTAGGCACTGCCGCGCTCCATGTATCAAGCACGAGTATCATATCTGCATTCCAACCTTTTCTTATAATCTTAGTTAGAAAAAGTAAATGTCGCAAAAATACAGGGAATGCCCTTTCCCATCTATATGCAGCGACTTTTACTTCATGTCCTTGGGCTTTCCATGTCTCATAGAGATTGCGAGCATACTGTGCTGGACCGCCAATATCTGGAGGATATATACCTGTGGAAATGAGGATTTTCATATAGATTTTATCCTACAAATGTAGCATTTTTAAATGATTTTTGGAAGATAGGTAGATATGGATAAAATATAGAAATATTACACCACAAACGGTATGAAATTTTGATAAAGTTTTTGTGGTGCTTATCCTCATATATTTCTTGCAAGATTTTTTGTGAGCTGAGAGAATGATTTGATGCACAAATATTCGTTTCTTGTCTATGGGCCTGCCGATGGCTCGGAATCCTAGGATCGTCACCCAGGATTGCGGGTTCAATCCCCGTCAGGTCCATAGAGAGGAAAGGAAGTCTGTGTATAGCTACACCTATTGCATATTAAAATACATTATGATATTATTGTTCATAAGGGTGACGGTCCTAGGAAATCTGATTCAACGGTAATCCGCAAAATAGCGCTTCGGCGCTTTTTTGTTTGACTACTAGAAACTCCTCAACAATTCAAGGATAGAATCCCAAGTAGATGCATTTTGATTTAATATTTGAAGACTGGTGTGGGGTGATGGACTCGGTGAAGACGATGGTAATGGAGTGGTTGTTGGTGTAGTAGATGGACTCGATGAAGGTGATACGGTAACCGATGGTGTATATGTCGGTGTCGTGGTGTAGGTAGAGGTAGAAGTATAGCTTGGAGTTGCAGAAGGAGAATACGATGGGCTTGAGGAATAGGTTGGAGTATAGGTATATGTAGGAGTGTAAGTAGGACTATAGGTAGGCGAATAGCTAGGAGTAGGTGTTGGGCTTGCATAGAATATGGATTGGATAAATGATTTAAGAGTACTTGGTGGTGGAGGAGGTGGAGGAACGAGAGTTTTATTTGATTCGGTAGTATTTACCGTAGGCTGGGTAACGGGTGTAGGTAGCAATGATCTAGATTTTATTGACATTTCTAATGGGAAACTTTCTAGAGATCCTTGATCTGTGGATGCATAGAGTTTTAATATTACTTTCTGTGTATCAGTAGTTCTATTGGTAAATGATATTGTTGTACCCTTCCATGTTTTACCAGTTGATATTAACTTATTGCATTCAAATCCTTGAGTAAGTGAACTTACTCCTGTAGGACAAGATATAGATAGAGTTGTTTTTGTTGTGGTGGGTGGATAGGTAACCTTGATTTCTGTTTTTTCTTCGGAGTCGAGGAGGGATTTGGTGGAGGTGAGGATTATTTGAGGTTTTATTCTTTCTACGACAGTTTCTTCAGTAACATTTTCATCATCGATTATTGGAAAAATGTCGCCAGTGATGGTACCGTCGGGGGAAAAGTTTTCGGCGATGACATATCCAATAATATTAGTCTCAGAATTTGTCACAATAGAGTCTGTAGATTTTTCTTCACCGAGAATATTTCCAACTTGTGCAGTGAGTGTTTCGTTCCACAATTCTGCTAATTTATCGATAGAGTCAAGACCAGAAACTTTCGTAGGTTTAATAGTGTCAAGTCCCATGCATTCAGGCCAATAGTTACGCCCCCCGTATCCTCCACCCTTGATTGCGGCGAGGATGTAGCCACAGGAAATAACATTGAAACGAGTGTTCTTATAATCACTTGCCATAATACTCGACTTAGAAGGTTTATAATAATTTGATAACGATCTATGGCATCCTATTTGATCAGTATCACCGTAATATTTGTTATTGAAATAGAAACTAATCTTTGCAGATTCTACACAATTTTTACTACCAATCTGACTAATTACAAATCGTGTCTGCCAAACATTAAGGGGGATGGGTTTATTGTTCATATATTCATCAGCCAGACCTCCCAGTGCATGACCACTTTCATGCACTATAATCTTAGATTTATCTCTTAATTCAATTTTATCGCTTTCTTTTATATAGATAATTCTGCTATTAGGCCATGAGTATGCATCATATGTCCTATTATTGTAAAAAATATATAAATTAGATGAGTTATTGCCACACGAAGAAGTTCGTCTTACCTTTGTAAGTACAGAATTTCTAAACTGATTATCTCCAGGGTCAATAGACCAATATGAGTCATCATGCATTTGCCAATCGATAAAATGAGAAAAACTTTCTTTATATGTCTTGTACGGATCAATTAAATTAAAGCCGTTTAACCTAGTCTCTACTTCATTTGAGTATAGTCCGTTGGGTTTTAACTTAGAACTCTTGCCACGCATCGTTACTACCTTCAATGAACCATTGCCGTACATCTGAAGACAATTAGTCATTTCAAAAAATATTTTCTTCGTAGGAATTTCTACTGGAATAGATGTTAAATTGAGCTGTGAGCTATGGCTTATCTCAATCGCAATAGGTCTTTTCTCTGCAATAGAAGAAATGAGTTCTTCAGTTGCATCTATTCCAAACCTCATAATATAAGTTGCATTACCACTTACATACGGCTCAACAAGAGAAAATGATTTTGATTTGAGATTCAATTTATTACCATTATTATCGGTGGTTATGAGGGTTCCGATAAAAAGAGTATTTCGTAATTGTTCGACGGTAGGCTGGCAGCCAGGAATCTTTGCACTAAACATAACTTTAACAACATCAGTGGGGGCAAATGGCTTATGGGGAGTATAGTGATTATCCTTAATCATCTCTTTAACATAATCAGGGTAAAAATCTATAGATGTTGAGACAATGTCTGAGACTTTCAACTCTTGTGTAGGTCGAGAATTATTCAAATTATATTTTGTCTTGCTTCCATCGCTTGTCTGAATATTTTTAGGAGTGTTTTTCTTTTTCAAAGAGGCAAAAGTCTCTTTACTTGTATTCATTCCATCGATAACATAGTTCGATGCTGTGACATTATTGTTTGACCCACAGACATCTACAGCAGAGAGATAGACGGGACGATTACCAAGACGATTGCCGTTATTTTCAATTTCTTTTGTAAATGAATACGAGGATTTATCAGAAGTCGTGTCAAGGAGTACCGGGGGCTCGGGTGGTTCCCCATCAGGAACTCCGTCGAAAAGATGGACAGTAAAAGGTGCCTTACATTTTTCGGTTGCATTGAAATTACCAGAAATAGTACTCTTTGGAATTGTTTTTGATGGAGGAACAAGGAAATCAGGTGAGTCTACTATAGAGTCGGGAGGAATGATTAGGAAGTCAGGAGTGATATTCAGAGAAAGGGAGATTTTACAGGGGTCGTTGGGGAGGGTTTGGGCATAAACAGATGTAGTAATAAATAAAACCGCAAGTGAAAATAGCATTACCAGTGTCTTTTCGAATTTCATATCCTATATTATATAACCAATTGATACAACAACAAAGTAAGCTATTTAAGTAATATTATTTCCTTCATCTCCCTCGCCACCAAATCCCATTCATACTTTTCCTTCACCATAGCCAGAGCATTTTTTACTATATAATCACTTAATTCTTTATCCTTTATCAATTTCTCCACTTTCTGGGCAATGCCTTTTGGATTTTGCACTTCACAGAAGAGTCCGGTCTCACCGTCTTTAAGAAAATCTATAATTCCGCCAACAGGTGTTGTAACAACAGGAATTCCTGATGCCATGGCTTCTATATATGACAGTCCGAAACCTTCAGAAAGTGCTGGTCTAATAAAGATGTCTGAAACATGCAAATACTGTGGCATTTCTTTATGCGGGATATAACCTAAAAAGTTCACACGATTTTCCAATCTTAAAGCTCTAACTTTTTCTTTTAATTCTTTTTCCAAATATCCATTACCGAGTATCAGAAATTTCACATTCTCTGGTAAATATTGCATTGAATCGATAATATCCCCCACTGCATTCTTTGGTACGAGACGGCTTGTGGTGATAAGAAAAATATCATCCGGCTTTTTATTTAATTTATTTTTTAATTCATTCAATTCCCCTTCTGATTTTCTGTGTGAAAAAAGACTGACATCAACGCCGTTTGGAACTATATCTATAGGACAAATCGCATCCATATTTCTAGCCCAATCCTCCAAAAACTTTGATATTACCTGTATACGATCTGCATTTTTAAATATCTTTTTGAAAAGGAAATTAAATATACCTTCGCGACGAGTAAAATTTTCACCTTCCTGAAGGCTTAGTATAAAAGGAATGTTTGGATTTTTTCTTTTAAAAAGAAATCCTGCAAATCCGGCATAGCTTGCCATCATGGACCATACTGCATCGTATTTATTTTTGTGATGAAGCCGTATTGCCATAAAAAAAGCGGAGAATGGATAAATAAATTTCTGAAAGATTCCGAGAGTGTTTGAGACTTTGTAGACATTTATATTTCCGATCTTTTCAAAACCTTTTATATCCCCGCCCGAAATAGCAATCATATCGAATTCAATTTCACTAATCGAAATGCGATCAGTTATTTCTTTTATAGCGATTTCAGCCCCGCCAACAAAGTCGGGATAATACGCAAGAGAAAATATGAGTATTTTCTTTGGTTTTTTTACATTTTCCAATGTTTCCATACCTTTACTCTACCTTAAGAACATTGCGAAGTACATCCTCAGGAACTTCTTTTGGCAACTGAGATGCTTGGGATGGTAACGACTGTGATTGAGTATGGGATTGACTTGGTGGGTTTGGAGTTTTGATTTCTACCGGTTTATGATTTCCGAGCACTGATGCCAAAGCGTTTTTTAAATCATTTATCTTTTTTGGATCGGCTTCTTTTTGATTATTTTTCTTATGATGCAGGAGAGAGTTAAGGGGCACGGATTTTGTTTCTGCGCGATGATGAACTTCCACAGACTGAAATGCCTTTTTGAAAGGTTGATCGAGATTATTTGATTTTGGCGAAGGTGAATGAGAAGGATTTACAGGAGCTGGCGGTGGAGAGGGTGGTGTCGATTGATGAATGATAGGATTAGGAATAGAATGTGCTTGATGTGTCGGTGGAGAAGTATGAGTTATTTGCGGTTCTGAGATTTTTGGCTTTTCTACTACAGGAAATGATGGTATTTCTTTTGCCATAGTATCTCTAGGCTTTGTAGCAGTTACTGAAAACTTCATTGATGGCTTTACCGGTGCCATCCAGTCGTCAATATTTTTCTCAACATCAGCACGATTATTTGCAAATTGACTGCGAGACTCAGCTATCACTTTTTCCATATTGGAATTTTCTGGTTTTGCTATAGGTGGAAGAGTTGTGGCGGAAAATGGTGGAGAGCTTATGCCATCAATCATCAGTTTCAAATATATCTGATATATACCGAGATTTACGATATCTTCTATGGTAAACTGTGGCGCAAACTCTTTTTCCAAAACTTCCGCATCGGTTGCGCCAACACGGAAAACAATCATAGTCCCCACGTTGCCGAAAACCGCCGCCCGCACTTCGTCTTCCATTTGTTCTATATACTGGTGAGCAATAGTGAGGTTTAATTTATATTTTCTTGCTTCAGAGAGGATATCTGCAAAGCTTTCATTGGCAAAAGACTGGAACTCGTCGACAAAGAGATAGAAATTGGGCAGAGTTTTCAGTACCCTATCCGGAATATCCGCGCGAGAAAGTGCTGCAAGATAGATCTTGGTTATGAGCATACCACCCAGAAGATTTGCATTGGACTCACCTATTCTTCCCTTAGAAAGGTTTATAATAAATATTTTACCTTCATCCATCATTTTGCGAATATCAAAAGATGATTTTGGTTGACCTATCATATTTCTGATAAGAGCATTTGCTGTGAATTGTCCTATTTTATTTTGAATTGCCGGCACTGCTTCTGCCGCCATTCTTTCTGTATAATTTGCAAATTCCTGTATCCAAAAAGCCTTTACTGCGGAGTCAGTGACATGAGATACTACTTCATTACGGAAATTTTTATCAGAAAGCATACGGTTCACACCTAGAAGCGTGGCATCGGGATATTCTAGGAGCGCGAGCAAGGTATTTGTCAGAATATATTCCATTCTGGCTGACCATGCATCCTGCCATATTTTCTTGAAGGTGCTCATAAGACCGGATACCACGAGGTGTCTCTTGTCAGGATCTACACTTTCCAATACATTAAAAGAAATCGGATAATCCGTATCAAAAGGCGCAAAGTACACCACATCCTTCATGCGATGTTTCGGAACATATTCGAGGAGAAGCTCAGCCGTTTTTCCGTGAGGATCGATGAATGCCATTCCCTCCCCGTTTTGAATATCCTGCACAGCCATGTTTTCGAGTAATGTAGACTTTCCCATACCCGTCTTTCCGATAACATAGACATGTTTTGTTCTGTCCTTTGCCTTAATGCCAAATCTCACCTTTTTATTTCTGGCATCAGTTTCCCCAAAATATGTAATGCTTTCTTCGTTCATATGATTTAAAAAGTTCCCGTCTATGGGGTATATTTTAACATAGAATTGAGGTTGACAACATGAGAGGGTTTGATAATATGTAGACATAAGCTTGTGACCAGTAACTATTGTTATGATGGTCGGCTCGGCACCAAAGCTGACAGCAAGCTTCATAAAACCTCCTTCGGGAGGTTTTATGTTTTATTGACTTCTGATACTAAAAAAATGGAGAGGTCCTTTATCTATCTTACGGATAATTATGTGAATAATTCTGTTATTTATTCTCTTTTCGAAAGCCCAGAAATATGCAGTGGTTAATTTTTCTTTCTCTTCTCTATATTCAGAAAAGCTTGTTGCATTAAGAAGAGTTTCTCTTATGTGTATTAAAGATTTGAATCGACGGATTTGGTCTGATATTGGACGAAATTTCTTTTCTTTATATATTAAATGTTTGAAACCAGCATTTTGGAAATATATTTTCTCATAAGGAAATACAGGGCACTGCAAAACACCTATATTTCTATAGTATATTTTTGCTTCTTCACGAATAGTTCTATATGATTTCTTTTTTACCACCCATTAACTCTAGCAAAACAGGTATGAAATCCTGATAAAATTTTGATAAAATAATTATGAAATTTTTATCGTTTTTTCATAAGTTGGGGATAAGTTTCCGGAAAGGACAAGATTTATCAATAAAAAACCAGCGAATCCTGAACGAACTCACTGGAGTGAAAACTGATTTTACAGAAACAGGATCAGATGACCCATCGCTTATCGACAGCAATCTTGGCAAATAGCTTGAGGTTAGAGGATGAAAGTCCGCAGTCCTTGAGTGCCTCTTCAGCTTTCTTGAGCGAATCTGCCTTTGGATTCCACTTGAAGAACGCACCGTCCTTAATACCGAAACCTTTCAAAACAAGACTCTGATGGAAGGCGACGAACCATCGCTTGTGGCGCTGAAGGAGATTGCCACCTGAATCGTAGGGGTAACTACCGTCTTTGTTTTTTTCAAACCCGAGCAGATCGATCTGGATGAAGTCATGAATCGTCTTGCTGGGAAAAGCCTCTCTCGAACAGTCCAGGTAATTCAGAAGGTATCCTTCCGTACATCGACCAAGTGGCATGACTTCTGCAAACGGCACTTCAAGAATCGACGGCTTTGAGAGATGATCCAGAAGCGTATCGTGATGAACTAGAGCCGGCCAGTCATCTGGTGTAAGTCCGAGCTCACTAAGCTTATTCTTCAGCTCAGTAATTGGTTTACTTCCAAGACCCAGACGATATTGTCCATTATTCCACTTGAACACAAAACGGTATTGATATTTCTTAACCAGATCGCCGACTGTCTTAGGTTGCTCATCAACAGCTTTCTCGCAAGCAGACAACTCAACTTTGATATCTGGAGTGACTGGTTTGGTACAAGTTCTACCACGAGCATTTCTCAATCTCTCCGCTAGTCTCCGTTCTGGCCTCTTCACCCACAAAGTGAGAGGTTTAATACAGAGATCAACTAGAGGCAATGCCAGTATCTTTTCCTTACTCATTTTTTTCTTCATTGTCTACCACCTTTCTTTGTTGAATTTGCTGTTAATCTAAAGGACTCTGTTAAATTTTTTAAGAGCCGATTGATATAAGTATTATCATGACTATATAGATATGTCAACTACCAAGTACAGCACTTTTATAGTACAGTACGCGGGTAAGAACGGAGTTGAAAATTATTAGAAAAGTGAGTCAAATCCTGTGTTAAACCCGCACATTTATCATTAATATTAAAAAGCGGATCGCAGGAATATACAATATGTTTAAAAAAATAAAAGAAGTTATTTCAGGAAAAAGTGATGAGAAAGAGGCGGTAAAAGAGAGTGCTAAGGCAGAAACGCAGGTAGAGTCAACAGAAACCAAGCCAAAGAAAGTCAAGAAGGAGAAGGTGGCCGTTGCCCCAAAGCTCGACACCGTCATGGATAGAATCATAAACGATTCTGCAAATCCCCCGCTTGTCGGAGACTTGGTAGAAGGTCCGGTTATTAATATAGAGAAGTCCGCAGTATATATAGACCTTGCACCGATCGGTACCGGTATTATTTTTGGTCGTGAATATCTCACAGCACGCGATATTATAAAGAAAATAAATATCGGCGATGTGATCGCGGCAAAGGTAGTCGATACAAATAACAAAGACGGCTATATAGAACTCTCACTCAAGGAAGCTCGTCAGGCACTTATTTGGTCTGAAGCGGAAGCGGCAATCAATAATAAGACGACTCTTGAACTGCCTATTATAGAAGCGAATAAGGGAGGACTTATCATACAATGGCAAGGGATTTCAGGATTCCTTCCAGCGTCACAGCTCAAGACCGAACATTATCCTCGAGTTGCCGATGGCGATAAGGACAAAATCCTTGAAGAATTGAAAAAGCTTGTAGGAACAAAGATTTCAGTTTCTATTATTTCTGCAATTCCAAAGGAAGGAAAGCTTATTTTCTCAGAGAAAACTCCGGAATTGAAAGATAAGGAAAAGATTATAGGAAAATACAAAGTCGATGATACAGTTACCGGAACAGTTACCGGAATGGTGGACTTCGGAATATTCGTAAAACTTGAAGACGGACTTGAGGGACTTGTGCATATATCAGAGATTGATTGGTCACTTGTAGAAGATCCGCGAACACTCTTCAAGGTGGGACAGAAAATCAAAGTCAAAGTAATAGAGATCAAAGAAGGTAAGGTTTCCCTATCGCTCAAGGCGCTTAAGGAAAATCCATGGGTTGAAGCTTCAAAAAAATACAAGAAAGATCAAGAAGTGGAAGGTGTTGTCATCAAATTCAATAAGCATGGAGCACTTGCATCTATTGAGGAGGGTATTGCGGGACTTGTGCATATATCTGAGTTCGGTTCAGAGGAAAAGCTTCGAAAATCAATAGAACTTGGCAAATCATATAAATTCAAAATCACACTCTTTGATGTGAAGGAACAGAAAATGGCATTGTCATTTAGTGGGGAGAAGAAGTAATAAATATAAACAAAAGCCGGTGATGAACCGGTTTTTGTTTTGTCTATTTTTCTAAATCAAGAATTTCATCTATCCGTATTTTCTCCACAAATTCCGGTACATGAGAGACAAGTATCATGGCACCCTTGTATTCATTAAGCGCTTCAGCGATGAGGGGAATATGGCGGAAATTGATATGATTGGTAGGCTCATCGAGAATGAGAAGTCCAGGCTTTTCGAGTACAAGCCGTGCAAAAGCAACAAGTCCTTTCTGCCCTTCTGAGAGACTGCCGATTTTTGTATTGATGACATCACTAGTTATAAGAAATCCCGCAGCAACCGATCTCATTTCTTCTTCATTCTTTTTTACGGTAACTTCAAGAAGTGATTCTCGCACCGTATGGTCAAAGTTAAGAGTTGAAAAATCTTGTCTATAATATCCTACTCGTACATCAGGAGCGATAATCACTCCACTTCCTGCTGCGGCAATATTCTGCAAGAGTGTACTTTTCCCTATTCCATTTGGACCTCGGAGAAGCAAATGATTATTTTTATTGAGAGAAATATTCGCCTTGCGATTCGTAGGCTTATGATTCTTTATTACTTTATATGAATTTATTTTAATGATTTCACCGATAAGCTCACTTTGAGACGGAATAGTAAAAGGTCGTATTGTTTTATCCTCCTTTCTCACATCTACTTTTTCTTCTTCAAGCTCTTCGGCTTTTTCACGCATGCGCTTTGCAACGAGTCGCATCTGCCCTCCTTTATTTGCAAAGAATCCCGCCTTATCCTTATTTTCCTGAATCTCTTTTGCAAGCTGAGCGTTTTTCATATTTTCTTTTTCAATACGCGCAGAAATCTGTTTTACCACATCGGAATAATTTCCGAAATACTGCTCGACTTTCTTCGTATGAACATCAAGATAGAGCACCCCGTCAGTAAATGAATTAAGAAAATGCGCATCATGAGAAATGACAATAACCGTTTTCTTGTAGTTTTTTATAAAATTAGTAAGATGCTCTATACCTGTCTTATCGAGATTATTTGTCGGCTCATCGAGAAGGAGAAGTTCTGGGTCTTGAATAATTGCCGAAGCGAGTAGAAGTCGAGCCTGTTGACCTCCAGAGAAAGAACGGATAATCCTGTCATGGGGTGCATGGAAATTCACAATTTCCAAGACATCGTCAATTTTTTTATCAATATCATAAATTTTTCCATGAATCATATCGGTAAAACATTTCAGGAAAAACTTTCGCATAGTGAGGTCAAGCTGATCACGAGCAATAACCTGCCGAGCAATGGCGATAGAGACTCCATTCACAATATGAACACTTCCAGATTCCGGCTTACTGTGTTTGGTTATGAGGGAAAAGATAGTGCTTTTACCCGCACCATTCTGCCCCATGAGGGTGATTTTCATACCCCGACGAACAGAAAAAGAGACCTCTTCCAATATAGGTTTATTATGTCCGAAGCCGAAGGAAACCTCGTCAAAGCTCAGTATACTATCATTTTTTGACATAGACTAGAGCATAACACAATTACCTAGAATTCAAAATATTATCTATATATAATCTAGTTATGGATCCAAAATATCCAGCATATGGAGATATACCAACAGATAGCTGAAACTCTCCTAGTGCATTCTTTGTATACTGCCCAAAATATCCAGTTACTCCAATTCTTGCCAATTCTTTTGCAGATCCACCCATATCCTGTTCAATGAGGAAACTCTGAAGAGCTCTAACATCATCACCTTCTGAATATTTTTCCAAATCTCTCATAAATCTTGTACTTGTGCTTGTAATATTTACACTATCCATCTTTAATATTTCCTCTTTTTTTATATCTTTTTCTGTATCATCTGTCTTTAGTACATTGATATTTGATGCAGAATTTGCTATTGAAGTAATGATATTAGCATTAAAAGCTCCTGGGTATTGTCTTATGAGTTCCTCTGCCAATTTTATATTTCCCATATTTATAAGGTTCCTTACCCTACTTCTGATAGAAGTTCCGGAACTACCGACTGAAGAAGAGCTACTTGTCGATGGTTCGCTTCCAAATATAGCAAAATCAGAAAAGCTTGTTGTGGAGCATGTCACAGTCTTTGAGCTAGTATTTACTGAACAACTACTGAGTGCATACCATGACGAACCGTCATATCTATATATAACAAGAGATGATTCATTCAACCCGCTAATATCAGAATCAGTATATGTTAAAGCGACAGTAATAGATGAATCAAAGCTAGATAAAGTAGACGTAGCATCCGTAAGCGCTTTTATATTAAAAACTGTATTACCAGCTCTGTTTTTTCCTGACGGTACTCCCGCAGTTGCAAAAAAACCAGTGGCATCAAGCTGACTTGCCTGAAAAATAGCTGAGCTTGTGGATGTAGTAAATGACGTTGGTACAGTAAGTGTTAGATTACCTTCTGTTATACTACCTCCAGATGCCGTAGTTATAGTACCTGTTGTTGTAGTGGCTATTGCAGCACTTCCAGTACAACCTGTTGTTCTAAATGTGTAATTTGATGATGTGGCGATATTTGAAGATGCATCAGAACTATATACATAAAAGTTATATCTGGCGCATGATACCAGATTTACAAGTGATATAGAGTGACTAGTAACTCTGGTACTTGTATCTATCTCTGCTGTTGTCGTACCATAGTTTGTAGTCGGTCCAAAAAATACCTTGGTGGAGGCAGACTCATCGGTAGTCCATGTTATAGTTGCTGATGTTGATGAAGTAGTAGATGCAACAGATGAAATAGTGGGTGAAGTGCTATCACTCGCTGTTGCTCCGTACTCATACGCACCAATATCTACAGTTGCATCACGGATGAATTGTCTATTATCTATAGTCGGCACCGAAATACTATTATGAGATGTGCTGGTACCGGCATTTATAGCCACACTACCACTTGAAAGAGCCAGAGTCTGAACACCAGTAGTCGCGTTATTTGTGGCCAAAGATGAAGCAATATTTAAACTACTCTGAACCCCTACGAGATTTCCATTGACACCATTTGTAAATCCTGCAGTGCCCTGTGTTTCGACTATATTATTTCCACCATCAGTAAATGTCCCACTAGCTTGTGCTACAAGATTACTAGTAGCGCCAGATGCTTTCTGCGCAAAAATATTATTTTTTACATAGACTTGAGCGCTACCATAAGAATGAATATCTGTACCACTAGTTAATCCCTTATTTGCAATGAAAGTAGAGTTTGTGACTGTAAGCTTTACACCTGTACCAGTAACATATATTGCACCATTGTATTGCGCTCCATTATTATAGAAAGTTGTATTTGTCACTTCATTTCCAGTATTTGTTCCGAGGACTTCAAGGGCTCCGGTATATCCATAGTACGATCCACCAACAGTCTGCTGCGCGACAATTCCGTTATTTGTATCAAATGTAGAATTTCTGACAATAAACTTACCTGAACCATTTACTTCTATTGCCCCGCTAGAAAAGCGACCATTATTTGCATTCTGTTTTATTATACTATTTAAAATAGTTAATACACTTCCAGAACCCATATTCACAGCACTGGGCTCATAGTCTGTGCTTGCTATATAACCATATCGCAATGTCACATTTTGTATAGTGACCGTGGTACCACTTCCACTCACTGAAAATATTCTGCGATTTGCAGTATATACAGTACTACTTGCTTGTATTATTGTTTGATCTGCGCTTTGACCGGTTATTGTAAGACTTTTGCTAAGTGTATAACCTGTAGTGATAGAATCTCCCGTCTCATCACTATTTGACCAATCAAAAGTTCCAGTGAGATCTATAGTATCATTTGCACTTGCAGATGTATAAGCTTTGTGGAAAGTTTTATAAGGATTTACCGATGTTCCAGCCCCAGTTGTATCATTCCCCGTTGAATAGTTTGAATAGATAGTAGCTGCATATAAGTCAGAAGACAGAAACACATAGGATACAATTAAACAAGCGATTAAAGTTAAAAATCTGGAAATATTCATTGTATAGTTTTACAAAACAAAAAAACACTTACAGAAAGAAATCGATATTTATATATTCTTACTATTTCTCTTTCCCTTACTTTTCAATAATTTTACATGCTTTGCAGCAAGACGCTTTGCAGTCTTCTTTGATCTTGACGCTTTTCTTGGTTTATTTGTTCTTTTTGACATAAAAACAGTGTAGCATAATTTTACAAATAAATCCTGTGCATATCCTCTATGCAACACTTTCGCGTAAATGATTTCTATTTATTTCAAAGCAGTTCTCGCAACAAAGAATTTTCTTTGACGGACGAATGCTGTCATCAGAACAATAGCTTTCTGTCATTACTGAACAGAAAACACATTTGCCTATGATTTCTTTATTCGGAATATCGATGACGTCCGTAGTCATTCTATTATCAAAGACAAAAAGCGTTCCTTTAAAATTCTTCCCCGGATATTCTTTCATATAGGTATGTATGCCATCTTTTAATTGATACAAATTTGAAAAACCGTTTTGCTTGAGCAAACATGTTGCCTTTTCACAGCGAATGCCTCCTGTACACACAGCAACCACCTTTTTATCTTTCAGATTTTCCAGCTGCGCAATTTTGCCCGGCAAATCGCGAAAATTCGTAAGCCCCGGATCAACAGTCTTCTCAAATTTCCCGCTTGCGATTTCATAATCATTTCGCAGATCAAGCACTACGAAATCTTCATTATTTTCGTACCATTTTGCGAGCTCACTTGCAGGAAGTTCTTCTGCTGTTTCTGCCTTTATATCAAATTTTCCTGCCTCCAGTGCCACTACTTCATCCCTTACCTTTATTTTCAATTTTGTAAAAGCCTTGCCATTGCCGGCACTTTCCTTTATGACAATATCTGCAAATCTCTCATCGTTTTTAAGAAATTTTTTATATTTTTCTATAACCTCATCGCTACCTTCAAAAGTAGCATTTATCCCTTCTTCTGCCACTATCATACGACCAAGAAGCCCGAGTTCGGCGCATTTCGCTTTATGCGCCTGCGCGAGATTTTTTGGATCTGCGATAGATATGAATTTGTAGAATAATATGACGATAGAGCCTGTTCCGGCATCATTTTTCGCATTATTTTTCATATGATCTATACTACCTTACAAAATATTTTATTTCCAGTATGAGAGAATAAGGGTAAAGATAACAAACATGATGAGCTGATATCCGCCCTGTATGAGAAACTTCACTATGGCGTCTTTTTTACTGTCGCCATTCCACATACAAGCACTAACCAGTAATTGATTCCCGTAGTATTTATATTATACTTTTTAGCTATAATATAACATAAATTGTATTATGAACTCAATTTCATGATATAATAAATCAATGAAATCTTCACGAGCTTTCACCCTCATAGAACTCCTTGTAGTAATTTCTATTATAGGGGTTCTTTCGAGTGTAGTATTGGCAAATTTAAGCAGTGTTCGGTCAAAAGCTAGAGACACTCAAAGAAGATTAACCTTAAAACAATATCAAAGTGCTATGGAAATGTATGCGTCTAATAATCAAGGAAATTATCCCGCAGCTACAGGATATTTCACAAATAATGGTTTTGCTGTAGTATTTGCACCATCGTATATATCTACAGTAACCGATGATCCACTAATTAGTTCTAGTGGTAAATCTTATATACACCAAAGAAAAGATGCTGTGGGTGGAACTATAAATACTACTAATTGCCCATCATTAATACTAGATTCAACCAAATGGGCAATATATGCTAAATTGGAAAATCCTTCACCTTCTGAGGTAAATATGCTATCTCAGGGCGACAGCTACGATCAATGCGTAAATACAACACTCGGTCCTTCTGGCATAGTCAGTCCAGCGGGTTACAATTACAAGGTAGGAAATTGAAGTTTCTTATCCACCCTCACTCCATCTCTATCAATTCTCAAAGGAATATCAATATAATCAATATTGACCTTTCCCGGTTGCTTACCAGACAGGTCATTTATTTTTTCTATATCAATACTCACCGCAAGTCCTTTCATAGTATCTTCCGAGAAATATTGATCGAAGACAAAATTTCCTAGAGAATAATAAATTTTCTTACCTTTATACACTCCGACATCGCCCACAATATGCGGATGTGTGCCGATCACCATATCCGCTCCGCTATCGATAAATTTCTGCGCCCACTCAGTCATCTTTGCAGTAGGCTCTTTCTGATACTCCACTCCCCAATGCGGTGTTACTATAAGCACATCAACATCTGGTCGCAATCGGGCGATTTCCGCAAAAACATTTTCAAAATTAACATAATTAAATTCATGGAAGCCGACAAAAGCGATTCGTATGCCGTTTCTTGTAACTACGGTACTTATTTCATCTTTATTCAAAGGCTCGCCATAGTAAATCATCCCCACATTACCGATATATCTGCGGGTCTGTTCCAATCCGCTTCTACCAAAGTTCAATGTATGATTATTGGCAAGTCCCAAAATATCAAAGCCGAATGTGGCGAGCTTTGGAGCAAGAGCTGGATCAAAGGTGAATTGCAATGTTTTGTTTTTCCTGTCGGCGGTTATCGAAGGATATGTGGTGAAGGGACCTTCAAGATTAACAACAGAAATATCCGCACTTCTTACGAGATACTGTATATCTTTAAAAAATTCATCAAAACCTATTTTATTGATGACATTCCTTACATTACGGTCAAGCATCATGTCACCGAAAATAAGGATTTTAACTTCAGACTGACTGATACTTTCTTTTGCATTATATGAAAAAGAAAAATAATTTCCAGAAACATATACCCTATAAGAGAAAAGTCCTAGAAAAAAGATAAGAAAAATAAAAATTGAAATGATAAATTTCCTTCCGCCATTTTTATGGCTTTTATGTTCTATGGTCGGTTCTGTATGGATTTTATTTATTTTTATTTGCCTTCCATCCATCAATAAGTTTATGATTACCAGAAAGAAGCACCTTTGGCACTTTGTATTTCTTTCCCCTATATTCTATCATCTCTGGGCGAGTATAGACCTCCGGCGATGCAATACGACTTTCTTCAAGAGATGCATGATCTCCAAGCACACCCTTTATCTGTCGTGAAATAGTATCGATAAGGATCATAGCAGGAAGCTCACCACCGGTAAGTACAAATGGACCAACAGAAATCTCCTCAACCTTAAAAGCTTTTTTTACTCGCGCATCGATACCTTCATAACGACCACAGATGAAAATTATATCGGTGTATTTATGTGCATATTCTTTCGCTGTAGTAGTATCGAATTGTTTACCGGATGGAGTGAGCCAGATTATTTTTATTTTTTTTGCCTTGCCTGCAGATTTTCCTACTGTCTTTTTTCCCATTGCCTTTGCAATAGCCTTTATCACCGGCAATGCTTCTATCACCATACCGGGGCCTCCGCCATAAGGCTTATCATCTACTCTTCTGTCGGCATAGCTTGTACCATTTGTAAAATCGCGGGGATTATAGAATTTCACCTTTATTTTCTTGTCATCAATTGCCCTTTTCAAAATAGACTCATTAAGATATGAGTCAAGGGACTGGGGGAAAAGGGAGATTATGTGGTAGGTCATGATTTGAATAATAAAAAAGCGTGGAGTTATTCTACCACACTTTCTTATTCTTGGCTATTATTTTTAAATCAAATATTCAAATCCGCCATTGCCTCATCCACGGTCTTGGTAGTCTTTTCTGATGCAGGCTTCATACTACCTTCTGGTTCATTAATCTTCAGATTTACACGAGAATTATTCTTCATACCCACAACACGGAGAAGGGTTCGTATTGCCTTTGCGGTATTTCCCGATCGACCGATAACCTTACCCATATCTGCCCCGTTTACTTCAAGTGTCATGAGAACTCCCATTTCATCAACTGTTCTCACTATTTTTACATCATTTGGATTGTCTACAAGCGCCTTTACTACATATTCTAAAAATTGCTGATCAATATTGTTCATATCTGTTTTTCTTATTTTCTTAGTATCTGATAATCTTCGTACGAGTTTATTGTACCTTGAGTGGTACCCTAAAACAAAATAAGTTTTCAACAGTATAGTACTGTTATAGTTAGGAGACTGAGCGGTATTATGCCGCCACTGGAGCCTCAACCTTTACTTCTTCTACCTTTTCAGCCTTTGTCTCTGTTTTTTCCTCAGTTTTAGCCTCTTCTACCTTTACTTCTGCTTTCGCATCAGCTTTTACTTCACCTGCTGGAGCGTCTTTCTTTATAGGAGTTTTCTTTGGCAATGCATTTCTCTTTTTTCCTTCAATTGCCTTTTTTGAGATGAGGAAATTGTGAACTGTATCGGAAAGCTGAGCGCCTCTGGCTATATATTCTTTCACCTTAGCCATATCAAACTGTTCAACCTTATTTTCTTGTCTTGGATCATATGAACCGAGAACTTCTATATATTTTCCGCTTTTTGTGCTGTTTTTAGAATCTGTCAAAACAAGACGGAAAACCGGCTCGTGTTTCCTTCCTACTCTTTGTAATCGTATCATTAACATGTGGGTGTCATACTATCAGAAGTGTCAAAAAAAGGCAAACTATGCTATAGTGAAGCCAATAACAACATGAAAAGCGAAAAGTTCGAACCCGGAAAGACTGTAACAGGCACTATTACGACAAATCGCAAAGGTATGGGTTTCGTGAAGAATTCGGACAATATCGATAATGATATCTTTGTAGACGGTCCCTATCTCAATACCGCACTCAATGGCGACAAAGTAGAAGTCAAAATCGATAGCAAAAGAAGCGAAAAGGGACTTACCGGAGTAGTGATCAAAATCCTAGAGAGAGCTCGGGATTCTTTTGTTTGTGCAATAGACAACAAGGAAGGAGTACTCACGGCATATCCAGATGATAAAAAGGCATATGCATCGATAAGACTTGGAGCTGAAGACCGCGAAAAGGTATCAGTGGGTGATAAAGTCTATGTAAAAATGAAAGAATGGACAGATCCAAAGGTAAATCCTGAAGGAGTAATACTTCGCATACTCGGCAAAAAAGGCAATAATAATGTAGAAATGGAATCGATAGTGCTTGAAAAAGGATTTGAAATCGGCTTCCCTGCCGCGGTAGAAAAGGAAGCGGGTGAAATAGAGAAAAATAAATTTGAAGATATAAAAGCGGAAATACCGAAGAGAATTGATTTCAGAAACACCTTAACCTTCACCATTGACCCTTTCGATGCCAAGGACTTTGACGATGCCATTTCATTTAAAAATCTTGGCAAAATTGACGGCGAGGAGAGATACGAAATCGGCGTACATATCGCAGATGTGAGTCACTATGTAGTAGAAGGAACCGAGCTCGATACAGAAGCATTGAAACGTGGCTGTTCCATATATCTCGTAGACCGCACTATACCCATGCTTCCCGAAGTGCTTTCAAATGATGTGTGTAGTCTAAATCCTCATGAAGAAAAGCTTACCTTTTCCGCATGGTTTGTAATGAATAATAGAGGAGAAGTGATAGAGCGAAATTTCGGCAAGACCGTTATAAACTCTGCGCATAGATACACTTATGAGGATGCGCAGGAGGTACTTGATGCCAAAGGTGAAACAAACAGCAATCCCGGCGCAAAATATTTCAAAGAATTAAATAAATTAAATGAAATCGCAAAAGTACTGCAAAAAGAAAAATTCAATAAAGGCGCAATAGAATTTGAACAAGAAGAAATAAAATTCAAGCTTGATGAGAATGGCAAACCGATAGGAGTATATAAAAAAGAAAGACTAGACACACATAAGCTTGTTGAGGAATACATGTTACTCGCTAACCGCGAAGTAGCAAAGTACATTTACGATGTCATAGCAAAAAACAGCAAGAAAAGTGGTAGAAAGGATACTGGATCTATTTACCGTATACATGATTTGCCCGATCAGGAAAGAATGCTTGAGCTTTCAACTTTTGCAAAAGCCTTGGGGTATGATTTGCCGACAAAGGACGGCAAGGTTACAGCGCAAGGTATAAAGAATTTATTGAAACAAATCGCTGGAACCCCGCATGAAGCACTACTCAGCACCGCCATTATCCGCTCCATGCAAAAGGCTGTTTATTCAACAAAAAACATCGGACATTTTGGTCTTGCCTTCGAGTATTATACCCATTTCACTTCCCCGATCAGACGTTATCCGGATCTTCTTATACAGAGAATATTACAAAGACATCTCAAGCATGAGCCTTTTGGCGATACAGAAATAGTAGCTTTCCAAAACATAGCAGAAAAATCCACCGCAAGAGAAATCGACGCAGCAAGCGCCGAGCGGGAGTCAAAGAAATTGAAACAGGTAGAATACATGCAGGATAAAGTGGGACAAATCTTCGATGGTACTATCAGTGGCGTTTCAGAGTACGGTATCTATGTAGAAGAAAAAGAAACAAAATCAGAAGGCATGATCAGTATACGAAATATTGGAAATGATTTCTATGAATTCGATAAAAAGACCTATTCCATGAAAGGTCAGAAGACTGGTAAGAAATTCACCCTCGGCGATGCAATAAAATTCAAAGTAATAGGAGCGGATCTCGATAAAAAGACTTTGGATTTTGTGCCGGTGTAGGGAGAAAGGGACGGGCGTTTGACTTTAAACTGATCTTTGCTAAAATTTATCCATTAGTGAGTATTTACAGTCATTGTACTCGCTATCTTCAACAATGCGCGACCCCTCCTCACCAATCACGCTGATATGGGGATAGTCACGTTCAAGACGTTCAGTAACCATCCGGTTGATTGCCGTGTCCGACTCGGTGAGCGGGGTGTGGTCTTCCTTCCACTCGCGCTTCATGCCAGGCGCAAAGGCCTTACGCATGATCTCGCCTGCTTGATAGGCTAAACCAACCAAGTAGATTTGATTCGGGAAATGTTCACTTTTCAAATGTATCTCCTTGTTTTTTATTGTGTACTCAAAACCTCCCCATATTGGGTATTTAAATGAGTAATTTGTTCAGGTTTGCTGAAACATATGATACACTATATGTAGATATATGTCAATCTCTATAAAAACGAACAGTACCATATGGACAAAAGAAAACCGCACCGATCGGGGTGCAGTTTGTGAATTTTCGCAAGATACACGTCTTGGTTCCATTGTATCAGAACTGGATCTTTAAGGTCGCGGGTCCGATTTCTTGACGACGATGTCCTCCTCTTTGACCGGCTTTTGAGCCATCCACCTAATCACAACACCGGAAGTATCGTTCATCGGTGTAAGGGTCCCAATCTGTCCATATTCAGGTTTTCCAACTGCAAGGAGTTGGTGCTTCCGAATCAAGATGAGCTGATCGGCAGCAAACTGACGGTTTTTCAATTCCCAGTGACGTCCATTGGGACTGTGCAAGGGAGTCGAGAAAACATAGACCTCTACTTGGGGACCGCCGGCGATCGGAATACTGAGCATTGTCTGATAGACAAACTTCTGACCTTCCACCGCCTTCAGCATTTTGAGCATGGTTTCGGGGTAGACCGGCTCCCAACTCTTCTCGACGACATTGGTTGCCACCGTTTTGTCATCAGCGATGACCACAGATGCCAGAAGACCAACCGCCAAGAGAATACCAACGATTGTTTTTTTCATAATCCAATTCTTTTTCGACTTTACTCAAAACCTCCCCGTATTGGGTACTTAAATGAGTGGTGTGTTCAGGTTTACTGGTATATAGTATACACTATATATATGTATATGTCAATATCTATAAAAGTCTTATTTTCTTGACATCACTATTCGATTCCTGTATAAATAGCAGTGGGTGAAAATTGGTTGACGAGCCAATATCTGCGTTCTTCTGGCTTTCGGGCTGAATAGAGAACAACACTCCGTATTTCGTTAGCTGCACCACTCGAGGGGTGCAGCTATTTTTATACCTACTTCGCCACCTGCACCGCTTGTTCGAATTGTATGGAGAGAAGCTTCGAAGCACCATCACCTCCCATAGTCACTCCATAGAGCACCCCTGCACGGGACATGGTTTCGCGATTGTGGGTTATGAGTATGAGCTGGGAATACTTTGAAAGATTGCTTATCATATCGCCGTATTTGCGGGAATTAGCTTCGTCGAGTGCCGCATCGGTTTCATCGAGAATAATAAATGGCGGAGGATTGACTTGAGAAATAGCAAAGAGTAGGGCAATGGAAGTCAGCGCTCGCTCACCGCCGGAGAGCATCATAAGACCTTTTACTTTTTTGCGGGGCAGAGAAACATTGATTTCTATTCCCTCTTCACCCTCAATTTCTTCATCAGTTTCGGAAGATAAATCATCCGGAGATATGAATACCGAAAGATCGGTATCACTTTTCTTTTTTCTTTTCTTTTCTCGAATGACATTGAGCCCGGCATTGCCGCCACCGAACATCAAAGCAAAATAATTTTGGAACTGGGCATTTATTTTTAATATTCCTTCTTTGAATTCCACATCGATGCGTGCATCGAGATCGGCAATAAGAGTGTGAAGGCTTTGCTTTGAATTCTCGAGATCCGCAAGCTCTTTTGCGAGGAAAATATCCCGCTCTTCGACTTCTTTATATTCTTTCAAAATATCAAAACTGTTTCCCGCACCGCTGTCCTCAATGCGTATCTTTATTTTCTCTATTGCTTTTTGACGATCATATTGTTTTAGACGGTCTTCTTCGCTTATCACCAAATCCTTATAGTCCACGGCTTCGCGACCTACAAACACATAGGCTTCATTTAATTCTCTTTTAAAAGAATCTTCTTCAAGGGCGAGTTTATCTTCGCTTGTTTTGATACCATTAAGCACACCTCGAACTTCATTTTGTCGGGCAATAATTATAAAAATATTTTTCTCTGCATCGCGATTTGAATCTTTTTCTTTTTCTATTTTTTGACGAAGAGCATTGTATTCGAGGGTTTTCGCACCTTCTTCATCATTGAATTTCTGTAAAGAATTCTCGCAATCGCTCTTTTTATTTTTCAATATTTCAATTTCCCTTTCCGTCTCGGCAAGCAATGCAGAGTCCACTTTATTTCTATGTGATGAAATAAAGCCGAAAAGAAGCTCCTTGATCTCGCTTATGGTCTGCAGGAGATCCGCTTTCTTTACCACACCTTCAACATCTTTGAGATAAATTGTTTTAAATTCGTCCTTTGTCTGCTTTTCCTTTTCTTTGCTTATCGCCCGCTGCCCTGCTGATATTTCCCCTTCTATTTTTCCCAATTCGCGCATCACAATATCTTTTTCTATGCGGATTTTATGTAAGACGCTTTCAAGCGAAATGAGTTCATCGCTTTTTGCATCACGATTCTTTGATTGCTCCAGTATTTTCCTCGCTTCGGCGATTTCGGTATCGAGCTCGGCAAGCTCCTTTGTCAAAGGGCTTTTTATTCCATAAACTCTCTCTTTTTCGCCTTTGAGATAAAACTCTTCTCTTTTAAAATATTCTTTGTATAATTTGCGCAACTCCTCCCGCATTTCTTGAACCTTTTCCACTTTTTCTACCTGCTTTTTCAGGAATTTCATATGAGGAGTGATTTCTCGGCGAAGCGATTCTACGGATTTCATATTTTCTTCCGTCTTTTCAAGCTTTTTCTGACTTTCTATTTTTTTATATTGATAAATTTTGAGCCCGAGTGCATCCTCCACCATTTCTCTTCTTTCACGGATATTTGCATTGAGTATTCGATCAGCCTCGCCTTGAGAGATAATATGATGTCCCGATGCGCCGATATGCGCACCAACAAGAAGCTCTACAATATCCTTGAGGCGCGACGGGGAACCGTTTATAAAATATTCATTGGTATTGTCGCGATGAACGACGCGTTCAAGGGACACTTCATCAAAATCCACCTTGAGCATTCGCTTTGAATTATCAAAAATAACTTTTACCGATGCCCTGTTTACTCGCGCTCCACCCTCGCCTCCGCCGTTGAAGATGAGATCCTCGCCCCGCTTGCCGCGCATGGACTTTATACTCTGCTCGCCGAGCACAAAGCGGAAGGCTTCAGCGACATTTGACTTTCCCGAGCCGTTCGGACCGACTATGGACGAAATCGGTGAAGTAAAATGTAAACTTGTCTTTTTTGCAAACGATTTAAACCCCGCAATCTCTAGCGATTTGAGATACATGGGTATATTTTAGCATATTGTAGGAATTGTCCTCTACCACCCCTTCACTTCAAGCGCTTTTTCTGCCGCTTTCTGCTCCGCTTCCTGCTTTGACAGTCCTGTACCGAGCGCTACCTGAACATCACCGATAAATACGCCGAGAGTAAATGACTTGCTGTGATCGGGACCGATTTCTTTCAGAGTTTTATAGGATGGAGTTTGTCCTGTCATCTCTTGAGCTTTTTCCTGGAAACGGCTTTTGGCATCGAGCCATGATTTGTTTTTTATTATTTCTTCTATATCTATCACTTCAAAAAGATTTTCTGAAATAAAATTTGCAGAAGCATCATAGCCCTTATCGAGATAAACTGCACCGATAATAGCTTCTATTGTGTCGGCATGGATGATGGATCGCGCACGACCAGTGTCTTTTGATTCACCTTTGGAAAGTAATAAATATTCATCAATACCGATATGAAGGGCCACTTTTGAAAGACTGTTCGTGTTGACCAAAGCTGAACGATATGAAGTCAGATCCCCTTCATTTCTATCGGGAAATTTCCTATAGAGATAGCTTGTCACCACGAGCTCAAGCACTGCATCGCCTAAATACTCCAATCTTTCGTTATGCTCAAGTCCTGCCGACTTGTTTTCATTGAGATAGGAACGATGCGTACATGCTTTTTTTAGCAGGTTGATATCATTGAATTCTACCTTAATTTTCTTTGCGAGTTTTTGGAAATCGGGAATCATATTAATGTGCTTTTGCCTGACTAAGCAATGTAATAGCCTTGGTCACAATAGGCACTATATCATCATAAAAGTTAAGTTCAAGTATATCGGCGAGCTTGAACCATTTCGCATCGTCAAGTCCAGGCTTTTCGGCAAGCTTGATATCACCAAAGTCGCTCTCGGCAAGGAAATAATGCACTTGCTTGCGGATCTTTCCTTTTTCGGGATCGCTTGCAATGTATTCGTTATTTCCGAGATCATGAGTGATTTTTACATCAAGTCCCATTTCTTCTTTTACCTTGCCAACCGTTCCTTCCTTTACATCGCCTGTAGGAATTTTCCCTTTCGACAGTGTCCAGTGTCCGAAAATATCATGCACAAATGCCATATATATTTGCCCACCATCCTTGGCATATACTACCGCTCCGCCGAGATTCTGTATCGGCATTTCTTCATAGGGAATGTCTTCTATCTTTTTCTTTTTCTTTGGAGCGCTGTCCTTGCCAGGCTCGCCGAGCTCTTTGTACACTGATCCGAGCACACCGTTTATGAACTTTCCACTATTCTCTCCGCCGAAACTTTTTGCAAGTTCTATTGCCTCATTTATAGCAACCTTTGCCGGAACTTCCGCACGATCTGAGAAAAGCAGTTCATAGAGTCCCATGCGCAGAATATTTCTGTCTATTATCGAAATTTTATCAAGCGGCCAGTCAGGCGCAGCCTTTTCTATGATCTTGTCGAGATCCGCCTTTTTTGCAAGCACACTCATGGTCAGTGTGTCTATAAAAGAATAATCACCCATACCAGTAGCAAATTCCTTGCTAATATGAGTGATTATCCCCTTTATCTTTGTATCATCGCAACCTCTGAAATCCCACTCAAAGAGTGTTTGTAGTACTACTGATCTCGATAAGTGTCTGTTTGCCATGATTTTTTGAAGAACCTTTCTCCTAACTTTTACTTAAACTTGCTTCATTTTTCAAATCTTTTCTTTTATTTCTTACTTTTCTTCCGGTTTTTTGTCTCGCTTTACTTTGCCGCCGTGGCCGTCTTTTTCTTATCCTTTGCTGTCTTCTTTACAACAGTCGCCGTCATATCTACTATCTTTTTCCCCCTGTAAACTCCGCACTTTTCGCATAGTGTATGGCGAATATGCATTGCTTGGCAATTACTGCACTTTGATAGGCGCACATCGTCTAGCGCATGATGTGATCTGCGATTGTCTCGATGCGACCTGTTAGCTCTCATTCGATTTACCATAGTGATTCCATACTAGCGTATTTGGCGGTTTTTTGCAATATGTATATGAGATTAGCGGTGCCGGTGGGATAAAAAGCTTTTTCTGTGCAAATGCGTCAGTCCATGCTTTCGTATCGCCCCATAATGCCCTCTCGTCCCATACCCCTTATGCACTTCAAATCCATACTGTGGGTATTTCTTTCCCCATTTTCTCATTTTTCTATCGCGGAGAACCTTTGCACAAATAGATGCTAGAGCTATTACCTTTTCTTTTGCATCGCCTTTTATTATTGTTTTTTGATGAATAAATTGGGCGGGAGCTTTTAGTCCGCCGTCGAGCAAGACTAGCACTTCTTTGGGTTTTATTTTATATTTCTTTATTAATTTTTTAAGCGAAATTTCAAGACATTTCTTAATTGCAAAAGAAAGTCCTTTTGTATCTATCACTTTTTCTGATCGAAATGTGACGGCGAAGTCTATAAGATTTTTGCCGTTTTTCTGAATTTCAAGAATTTTCCCAAACCGCTCTTCCCTTTTTTCTTCAGTCAATTGTTTTGATTCTTTTACACCACGGAAAAGCTTTGAGGCTTCCGGATTGAGAAATATAAAAGCACCAACGGCAACAGGACCAGCGATAGGTCCACGACCGACTTCGTCGATGCCGATGAGGTATTTACAGTTTTTTCTTGACATTATTTTTTAACTTTTTCCGAGTAATGTCTTTGAAATTTTCCTCCGACACAATTGATTTTTTCAGTCTTTTTTCCAATTGCTTTCTTGCTCCACCAGCTATTTCTCCTCCCGCCTTCGCATCGTCTTTGAGCTTAATAACTCCTTTTGAATTCTCGGTTCTATGAATTTCCGTTGTAGACCGTTCGCCAAGCATGGTAAAGATGAGTTCAAAATCATTCATATGATCCCGAAGATTTTCCCTTTCCAGACCTTTCAGCTTTTTATATTCCTGAGGAGTAATACCGAAAGTTGCTTTTGAAATTTCTGATGTGAGAATCTCGTAATCCCTCTGCTCTTGCGCTCCTCTATTTTTCCACTCATCAGTAAGCTCTTCTCGTATAACAATTCCACGCATTCTCTTTTCTATCCAATCATCAGAATACCCTTTCAATTTATATAACAATTTCGTTCTCTTTGTAGCCAATTCCGGATTTTCTATTTCTTGCATTCTTTCATATCCGACCTTTGCAAGCCACCTTTTAAAGGGTTCTGCTTTGGGAGACGGGATTGATTGAACGATGCGGAATAGGCTTTCTGTATTTGCACAATCAGTTTCTCGCATCTTTCCATCTTCTGCCTCCAATTTCAACTGTCGACAAATTGTCGACAGTTCGAGATTTTCTTCATCCCTTACTCGATCTTTCATTCTATACCAATAATCCCTCGGATTCACACTATCAGTCAAAGCTCTCACAGCATCCACCACAGAAAAATACCACTCATGGTTATAAATAACTCTGCGCACATTTTTACCTCTGAATAAAATGATTTGATTATATTCCATATGTTTTTTAATTAACCTACTAATAATAGTTTTTGCAACTGATTGCATTATCCCAGTATCAAAAATAAAAGTAAATGAAAATTTCATAGGGATTTCATACTTCTGGGGAAATCATGTGGATAGTTTGCTATAATACGCCCATGCCCTCCCCCTTTATACATCTCCATACCCATAGCCATTATTCTCTGCTCAATGCCCTGCCGAAAATCGACGATTTGCTCGATGAGGTAAAAAAGCTCGGCATGACGGCAGTAGGTCTTACCGATGCAGGGAATCTCTATGGAGCGGTGGAGTTTTATAAAACCGCAAAGAAAAAAGGAATAAAGCCGATACTCGGCGTGGACTTTTATGTTGCCATTCGCGGAAGAAAGGATATGCAGGCAGGAATTGATAATAGACGCACGCGACTCGTGCTTCTTGCAAAGAATTTCGCGGGATATAAAAATCTTATAAAGCTTGTAACCGAATCGAACTTCGAAGGATTTTATTATAAACCCCGCATTGATCGGGAACTTATAGAAAAATATAATAGCGATCTTGTCTGTATCGCCCCATCATTTTCTAGTGATATTTCCGGCGCTTTGAAAGCAAAAAATGTAGAAAAGGCAAAAGAAATTATAGAATATTATAAAAAAGTCTATGGCGCAGATAATTTTTTCATAGAAATAACCCGTCATCCGGAAATACAAGGACATGAAGGGCTGATGCAGCAGCTCATAAAGCTCGCAACAGAAACAAAGACGCAAATCGTCGCCGGACATGATGTCTACTATCTTCATCCCGAAGACAAAAGCGCGCGCGACACTCTCATGCTCGTCAATACTCATGGCGATATATCGGATAGGAATACATCCGGTGCAGGATCAAACGGCATCGGCGGCGGAGACGATGAAGAAGACTTTTCATTTATTTCAGGCGAAAAAGCCGAGGAACTTTTCAGAGATATTCCGGAAGCAATAGCAAATACCGTAAAGATTGCAGATATGTGCAATCTCGATCTCGGACTTGGCAAATGGTATTTTCCCAATTTCATAGTAGAAAGCGGACTCAGTCATGATGATGAATTGAAGCGTCTTGCATATCTCGGTATTCCAAAGAGAGGATTAACAGAATCAAAAGAAGTAGTGGACAGACTCGAATACGAACTGAAGGTTATAAAGGATAAAGGCTATGCGCAATATTTCCTCGTAGTGTCGGATCTGCTCCGCTATGCGCATGAACATGGAATACTTACGAATATTCGAGGGTCAGTTGCAGGATCGCTTACTACCTATGTAACGGGTATTACAAATGTTGATCCACTCGCTTACAAACTCCCCTTCGAAAGATTTTTGAATCCCGAACGACCCTCAGCACCCGATATCGATATGGACTTTGCTGACAACAGACGCGACGAAGTGATAGATTATACCCGCAAAAAATACGGTCATGAAAATGTTGCCCAAATAGGAACATTTGGAACCATGATGGCAAAGGGTGCAGTGCGCGACATTGCTCGAGCAATGGGATTTCCCTATGAAACCGCTGACAGGATTTCCAAGCTCATCCCAATGGGAGCACAAGGCTTCCCCATGACTATTGAACGAGCACTCGCAGAAGTAACCGAGTTCAAAGAAGCATACGATAAAGAACCGGACACAAAAAGAATAATAGATATGGCACAAAAGATAGAAGGCTGTGCCCGACACATCTCCGTGCATGCTGCCGGTGTGGTGATTTCTCCCGATACACTTACCGAGCATGTGCCACTGCAGTACGATACCAAAAGCAAAGAAGATTCCGAGGGCAATCCGATACGAAAAATAATTACCCAATACGATATGCATGCGGTGGGCGAGGATGGCGTGGGACTTCTTAAATTTGACTTTTTGGGAATAAAAAACCTTTCAATACTTGCAGATGCGGTTGAGCGCGTAAAGAAAATAGAACATGAGGACATCGATATAGAAAATATTCCGCTTGATAATAAAAAGACATTTGAAATGCTTGCGCGTGGTGAGACTATAGGACTTTTCCAGCTCAATGGAAGTGGTATGACAAAGTTCCTCGTAGAGCTCAAGCCGACAGTAATACACGATATCAATGCTATGGTTGCCCTGTATCGTCCGGGACCTCTCGAATCCATCCCTCAATA